>Ga0247773_1000044_pt1 | contig 52416 bp, 39 predicted proteins | sample UWRJL092311B6_FD_179934 | JGI IMG/M metagenome (GOLD analysis project Ga0247773, IMG submission 179934) | Plant litter microbial communities from Arlington Agricultural Research Station in Wisconsin, United States - UWRJ-L092-311B-6 | ecosystem: Environmental > Terrestrial > Plant litter >... | reverse complement strand
TCCGCTGCACCAGCAGGTTCTGCACGGTCACGTCGGTCGAGAGCACCTGCGTGGTGCTGTCGTACGAGGTGTTGGTGGACTGCAGCAGCACGTTCACGCGCTGGCCGCCGATGATCCGGTTGGCGCGCAGCCCGCGCGGCGCCGTGTCGCCGGTTCCGCCGGAGCAACTCACCGTGCCGTCACGCACGCTCACGGTGCAGGGGATGGCCGCCAGCGTTCCCGGCGGCGGGGTGCGCGGATCCGCGGGTGCGGTGAGCATGCCGCCATCCGAGCAGGCGGCGAGCGCCATCAGCGCGGCCGCCGAGGCGGCGGCACGGGCGCGAATGTATCGGACAGTGAAGTTCACGTGTCTGCCGGTTGCCTGGGGAGAGAATGCCGTGGCGGAGAAGATCCACCCGTCTGCTACGTAGGTGGGGCGCAGAGCGTGGACAACGAAGATCACACCGAAACGTCTACAGGACAAGGGGTTGGCCCGTTTCTCGGTCGCTGCGGGCGTGGCGGGTTGTGTATGGTATCCCTTGTATCAGATGGCCTCACGGCCAATGGAGACAGAACGGCTCAGCGCTGCTGATTGGAACGCGAGACCAGGGGAGGATCGAGTGTGGAGCGGAAGTTTGAGCGCGGGCGTACCGCTGAGTTGTACGCGTGCTCTGCTACAATCAGCGGATGCAGAATTCGCAACACTAACATCATGCTGTTCCTCGCCAAGAACAAGGATCGCACTGTCTTCTTTGATCGTGATCCAGATGCATACCGTTTCTGCAGGATTGATGTGCAGTACGGCCGACGAATGGGTCACACGGAGCAACGGAGGACACGGAGAACTGCTCGTTTTTCCTCCGTTGCCTCCGTTCCTCCGTGTGACATTCGTCGTGGCCCCTTTCCGGATGCACAGGCGGTTGCCCAATGCACATGCAGCGACGTCGCGGGGCGCGGCCAGCGTGATACCAGATCCGGCTGAACTGCTGTCTCACACAGAGGCACAGAGACGCGGAGAACTGCGGGTTTCTCTCTGTGCCTCTGTGTCTCCGTGTGACATTTCAGCAGGTCCTGCTGCCGCGATGATTGAAGGTGATAAAAGAAATCCCGCCGCGAGCGGTGAAGAGCTCGCGGCGGGAAGACACGTCGCTCTCGGCCCGGCCGCCGGAGCAGCCGGGCCAGGGGCGTAGGCTACTTCTGGTGGGTGATGGCCCGGACCGCGGCCTCCAGCTCGGCGATACGGCGGTCGCTGGCGTCCTGCCGCGCGCGCAGCTGCGCGATCTCGGCGTCGCGCGCGGTGAGCTGCTGCTGCAGGGCGGCGGTCCGCTGCTCAAGCGCTTTCACGCCGGCCAGGTTCACGCCGTCCAGGTCGCTCATGTTGATGGTGGTGGCGTCGCGGCTGAAGCCGAACGCCGCGTGCCAGTCCTGCGCCATGGGGCCCATGTGGCGCACCGTGCGGTCGGCCTCGTCGCGGTACTGCCAGGTGGTCACCGGCACCGCGCGCAGGCGCATCAGCAGGTCCTCGCCGTCCACGCCCAGGAAGTTCTCCTTGCGGTTGCGGTCGGAGATCACGTTCCACGAGCTGCCGCCGGCGTTCAGCGACACCCCGGTGGTGGTGGTGGCGTTGGTGTAGAGGCGGTAGCCGCCGGCGTAGCGCGTGTTGAACTGGTTGTTCGCGCTCGCCTCGAGCGAGTCGGTGGTGCTCTGGTCGGCGGCCACGAAGGCGCCGTCGTGCCCGTTGGCGCTGGCGCGGTGCCCCAGGGCCACCGCGTAGTCGGCGTCGGCGGTCACGCGGTAGCCGATGGCCACGGCGCCCTGCCCGCCCGCGGTGTTGGTGAAGCCCATGGCCACGCAGCCGAAGCCCGTGCAGCGGTTGCTGGCGCCGGTGGAGAAGCCGGCCGTGCCGCTCACGATGTTGCTGCCGCCGAAGGCCGCGCCGTCGACGCCCGTCACCTCGGTCTGGTCGCCGAAGGCGAAGGTGCCGAAGGCGCCGGCCTTGGTCAGGTTGCCGCCGGCCCACGAGTAGAAGCCGATGTTGGCGTCGTCCCAGTAGTTGCCGGCCCCGCCGTCGTCGGTGCCGCCGGCGCGGAAGGCCGCCTTGAACGGGTACCACATCATCCGGTAGCCCGAGCCGGTGGCGGGGATGATCCCGATGCCCAGCTCGCCGATGGCGACGACGCCGCCGGCGCTGTCCACGCGGAAGCGGTCGCCCGCGGGCGAGCCCGAGCGCAGGCGCAGCAGGATGTCGGACTGGGCGCCGGCGGGCGAGGCGGCCAGCGCGGCGGCGAGGAACGGGAGCGCGGTGAGCCCAACCCTGCGAATGCGGTGGAACATGCTTCTCTCCTCCGTAAGGGGGGCGGCGGGCGCCCCCGGTGGGTTAGTCGGTATGCGTGCGGCGGGTCAGTTCGACAGTGCCTGGAGTCGGAACGACTGGCTGGTCAGCCTGCCCCCGTCCACGCGGATCGGCGCCCGCGCATTGACGTTCCCGTCCAGCGAGTAGGTGCCGCTGACCCGCAGGAAGGGCAGGATGCCGCGCACCTTCTGCGCGGTCCCGGTGAGGACCAGGCTCCCGCTGGTGTTGGTGATCGACGCCGAGTTGGTGGTGAACACCGTGCCGCTGGCGGTCAGGTTGAAGGCCGCCAGGTCCACGTGCGGAACCACGCCGCCCGGGGTGATGTCGTCCACCTCCACCCCCGCGATGCTCGTGTTCTGGTTCAGGAGCGGGAAGTTGACCGCCGAGGTGGTGTCGGGGATCACCGCCGTGTCCTGCGCCACCGGCACCACGTTGTCGGGCGACCAGTTGGTGCCCGTGTGCCAGTCGTTGCTGGTCGCGCCCGTCCAGGTGCGGCGGATCGGCAGCACGCCCATGGTCATGGAGCCGGCCACAACCACGGTGGCGCCGTCGTAGTTCACCCGCTGCGCGGTCACGTTGATCACCGGCGCGCCGGCGCGGTAGCCGTGCACGGTGGCGGTGGCGCCCGCCTCGCTGGTGTAGTCGGCCAGCAGCGCGTCGGCCGGGGTCACCGTCCAGTCCAGGATGGTGGCGTCAGGGTCGATGTTGCCCACCGGCGAGCGCACCACCGCCGTGAGGATGCGGTCGGTGCCCGAGCGGATGCTGGGGTTGCCCACCACGTCGATGTAGCCGTTCTCGAAGCGCACCGCCGCCTTCACGTACAGCAGGAAGGAGAAGGTGGTGACGGTGGGCGGCAGCGTCATCTGCCAGGTCTTGGGCGCCGACAGCTCGTACTGGTCGAGCACCGTGTTGTACTGGTAGTAAGGCTGGTTGGCGCCGGTGAAGGTGCCCACCCCGTCGCCCACCACGGTCACCGTGCCGGTGCCCGAGGTGACGGTGGGGCCGCTGTGGAAGAAGACCCGCACGCCCTCGGGGTCGAGGGTCACGCCGTCGGTGGTGCCCAGCGCCTGCGGGATCAGGTTGCGGACGTTCACGTCGAAGGTGAGCGTCTGCGTGCCCGCGTCGTAGTTGGCGTTCGACGACGTGAGCTTCACGTACACGTTCTGGTTGCCCACGATGACGTGGCTGGCCCCGTCGGCTCCGCTGGCCGGCGCGGGCGCGTCGCACGAGACGGTGCGCGAGGGGAGGTCGCCGGTGCAGGCGATCACCGCCACCGTGATGGGCTTGCCGGGCGAGGCGCCGCCGCCGCCGGTGCCGCCGCCGGTCGCGGGGGCGGCCGGGTTGCTCCGGTCGGTGCACGCCGCCGCCAGGGCAAGCCCCGCGATCAGCGCGGCCGTGCGGCCGGGATACCGCCTGAGGAAGTGCATGGGTGCGAACCTCGGGTCAAACGGGTTGAACAACGCGTCCGCCGTAGGTGAGCGTGACGATTCGGCCGACGGCCGCGGGCTTCGCGCCCGCCGCGCCGTGCCAGGGACTGCCGGGGTACTGGCGGATCCACTCCATCTTGCCCAGCGCCCGCGCGCAGCGGATGCAGGGGAAGGGGTCGAGCTCGCCGCCCTGGTCGCGCATCTCGGCGCTGGCACGCTGCAGCGCGTCGAGACGGGCGGTGTACTTCGGCCACGACTCCAGGAGGCTCGTGTGGTTCAGGTCGGCCACCACGTCGGCCTCGTTGTCGCCGTACTCGGAAAGCTGGCAGCACAGCGAAAGCCGCCCGCGCGCGTCCACGTAGACGCGGCGGTGCTCGAAGGTGTCGCACGCCGGCTCGGCCGCGCCGTCGAACGGCGCGCCATAGTCGAGGTACACGCCGGTGCGCCGGCCTTCGCGCCCCAGCGCCAGGATCTCGTCACGGGCGCCGTACCACTCGCGCGGCGACAGGTCGCTGTCGCGCGCGGCGCTGCCGGGCACCGGCTGCGCCAGCGCGAAGTGCAGGCTCACGCACCCCAGCGCCTCGGCCAGGTCGGCCGCCTGCCGCAGCTGGTGCCGGTCGCGGCGATCCACCACGAAGCCCAGCGAGGTGGGGATCTGCCGGCTGGTGAGCAGCGCCACGGCCAGCAGCACGCGGCGGAACGAGCCGCGCCCGCGCTCGCCGTCGTGCACCGCCTCGTCGGCGCCCGACAGCGACAGGCGCACGGAGGAGGGCGGATGACGGTCGATCCCCGGCATCAGCCGGCGCATGTGCCACCCGTTGGTCACGAAGCGGTAGCTGACGCCCCGCGCGTGCAGCGAGCCGATGATCCGGTCCCACTGCGGATGGATGGTCGGCTCGCCGCCGGTCATGCTCACGCCCACGTCGCCGAACAGGATCCGGCCCTCGTCGACGGTGCGCATGATGAGGTCGTGGTCCAGGTTGCGGACCGTGGTCACGTCGTCCCGGATGCAGTGGGGACAACGCAGGTTGCAGTGTTCGGTGATGGCGAAGCCGAGAAGCATCTTGCTCGTTGGATCAGGGGATGACCGTGCTGCCGCCGCTGCCGCTGCCGCCGGGGATCGGGTTCCCGGTGGTGAGCGTGAGCTGGGTGAGGCGCGGCAGGTCGGTGACGGCCGGGCGAACCCAGGCGCGGCGGCCGTTCTTCGGGCCAGCGGGAGCGTCGGAACGGTTTGGGGTCATGCGGGCCTCCCGGAGTGTGGACGGAAACGGCGCGCGAGCGGCGACGCGCCGCACGGGCCGGTGGAGCACGATCGGGAAAGCGGTTCGCCGCCCGGATCCGGAGCGGCGGCGCCGGCATCCCCCCCACGAGACTGCCTGCGGGGGAACGGCGGTGCGAGAGCGCAAGCCACGCCGCGGTGGCGGCGTGCAGCAGATGCAGGTGCGTTGGGACGGCGCGGCCCCGTGCCGGGCGGATGAGGCAGGACGGCTCCCGGCGATGCCGCGCGACGAAAATGATATACGTGAGTTTGTTGCGGCGCAACGGCCTTGGACGCTTCGGCGGGAACAGCGGCCGTGCGGCGAAGGAATATATGCGCCAAGCGATCTCCGCGGGGCCGGCGGGCCGCCACCGAAAGCCGGAAAAACTGCTGCGCCGGGTGGTTGCAGCTACCATCCGAAACGACGGTTTCGTGGAAACATGGGCCACTCTCACGAACGAAACCGCTGTCGATGCGCCAATCCCCGACGTGGGGCGCGGCTGTCCCTGTTTTCTCCGCCCCACGAGAAACGTCTGTAACGGGTATGCAGGTTTCCGCACTTTTGAGGTGCCGCAGGGTGCTCGGGGCCGGGGTTGAACCCAACGAAAGGCGCCCGATGGGGCAATCCTGTCCCACCAGGCGCGGCCGAACGGGCCTTTGCGTTTGCGATTACAGCGAGCCCATCTGCACGGGGGTGCGCCCGGTGGTGGCCTCGGCGCGAAGCTGGCCGCAGGCGGCGGCGATGTCGCGGCCGCGGCTTTCGCGCACGGCGGCGGGGATGCCGCGGCCTTCCAGCACGCCCACGAAATGGTTGAGCCGCGCCCGTGTGGACGGCTTCCAGTCGGTGCCCGGGATGGGGTTGAAGGGGATCAGGTTCACGAACGCCCGGAACTCGGCCACCACGCCGGCTAGCTCCTCGGCCAGGCCGGGGAGGTCGGTGACCCCGTCGATCATCACGTACTCGAAGGTGATGCGCTTGCCCCCGGCCTCGTCGAAGGTGCGCAGCGCGTCCAGGAGCACGGGAAGCGGATACTTCTTCTCCAGCGGGATCAGCGTCTGCCGCAACTCGTGGTTGGGCGCGTGCAGGCTCACGGCCAGGCGGTACTGCTCGGGCATGGCGGCCATCTGCAGGATCCCCGGCACCACGCCCACGGTGGACACCGTGATGCGCCGCGCGCCCACTCCGTAGCCGCGGTTCAGGATGGCCAGGGTGGGGAAGAGCGACCTGGGGTTCATCAGCGGCTCGCCCATCCCCATGAACACGATGTTGCTGATCTCGCCGTAGCCGTTCTCGGCGGCCCAGCGCCGCGCGCCGCGGTACTGCGCCACGATCTCGCCCGGGCTGAGCTGGCGGCGGTACCCCGACCAGCCGGTGGCGCAGAACGAGCACGCCATGGCGCACCCCGCCTGCGACGAGATGCACAGCGTCAGGCGCGAGGTCGTGGGGATCAGCACGCTCTCGATCATCTCGCCGTCGCCCAGGCGCCACAGGTGCTTGGCGGTGCCGTCGCTCGAGCGCGACAGCTTGGCCACGGCGGGCGCGGTGAGCGTGAACGCCCCCTTGAGCGCGTCGCGCTCGGCCGCGGGGAGGTCGGTCATCTCGTCGAAGCCGCCGGCCAGCCGCTCGTACACCCACCGGGCCACCTGGGCGGCGCGGTACTTCGGCTGGCCGCGCCCGGCGAAGTGGGCCCCGAGCACGGCCGCGGCCTCTTCGGGGAGGAGGCCCGCGAGGTCGGGCTGGATGGTGGCGGTGACGGACATGGCGCTGGCGAGGTCGGAAGTACGAGAGTGCGAAAGTGCGCGAGCGTGCCGTTCGCGGGCTCCCGCCGCCGTTCGGCCGACCGGCCCCGAGAGGTGCCGAGCGGGACGGGAACCCTCCTGATTCACCGCGGGGGCGAAACGGTTCCCGCGCGCGCTTGATGCGGCACCGGGCGGGCGTTAGGTTTGCAAGGTCCGCACCGGCCACGCCCCAGCGCGTGGCCGGGCCGTTTCGGGGCCCCGTAGCCTGGTTTTCCACCCCCGTGCTGCTGACCGAGCTCCTCGCCGCCGACCGCATTCGCGTGCCCCTGGCCGCCGAGTCCAAGGACGCCGTGCTGGAGGAGCTGGTGGGGGTGCTGCACGCCTCGGGCGCGGTGGCCGACCCCGCGGCCGTGCTGCGCGCGGTGCGCCTGCGCGAGGCGCAGCTTTCCACCGGCATCGGCGGCGGGGTGGGGATCCCGCACGGCAAGGCCGAGGGGGTGGAGGGGCTGACCATGGCCGCGGGCGTGTCGGCGCGGCCGCTCGACTTCGCGGCGCTCGACGGGCAGCCGGTGCAGCTCTTCTTCCTGCTGGTGGGCCCCGACGCGGCGGCCGGCGCGCACGTGAAGGCGCTGTCGCGCATCTCGCGGCTGGTGCGCGGCGAGGCGATGCGCCGCCGGCTGCTGGAGGCGCCCTCGGCCGAGGCGTTCATGGCTCTGGTGGCCGAGGCGGAAGCCGCGTGAGCGGGCGCCTGGCACGCTGGACGCCGGCGCTGCTCTGGGCCGCGGCGATCTTCTGGCTCTCGTCGCAGCCGCGGCTGATCGAGCTGCCCTATGCGCTGAGCTGGGACAAGCTGCAGCACTGCGCCGCCTACGCCGTGGGCGGCGCGGCGCTCGCGCACGCGAGCGGGGTGCGCGGGCGCGCGCCCTGGCTGGCGGTGGTGCTGGGCGTGCTGTACGGCGCCTCGGACGAGCTGCACCAGTGGTTCGTGCCCGGGCGCAGCAGCGACGTGCGCGACTGGCTGGCCGACACGCTGGGCGTGCTGGCCGGCGTCTTCATCTACCGAACGTTCCTGTCCTGGCGCGAGGGCCGCGTGGCCGCCGCCGGAGCCGTGAGACCATGACTTTCCAGAGCCAGACCGCGTACCGCACGTCCATGGCCGGCACGCTCCGCGCGGGCGACGCCGGCAACCCGGTGACGCTGGCGGGGTGGGTGCACCGCCGGCGAGACCTGGGCTCCCTCGTTTTCGTGGACCTGCGCGACCGCGAGGGGCTGGTGCAGGTGTCGTTCGACCCCGCCTGGACGCCGCCCGCGGCGCTGGACGAGGCGCGCCGCCTGGGCCCCGAGGACGTGATCCAGGTGGAGGGCACCGTGTTCCCGCGCATCGCCGGGCAGCACAACGCCGACCTGCCCACCGGCGACGTGGAGGTGCGCGCGACCGCGCTGCGCATTCTCACCCGCGCCGAGCCGCTGCCGATCCAGGTGTTCTACGGCCCCAACGACGAGCTGCCGGCCGAGGACCTGCGCCTGCGCCACCGCTACCTGGACCTGCGCCGCCCCGAGCTGCAGCACGCGCTGCGCACGCGCCACCTGGCGGCGCACGTGGCGCGCACGTTCCTGGCGGGCGAGGGGTTCCTGGAGATCGAGACGCCGCTGCTCACCAAGCCCACGCCCGAGGGGGCGCGCGACTTCCTGGTGCCCAGCCGCAACTGGCCGGGCGAGTTCTACGCGCTGCCGCAGAGCCCGCAGCTGTACAAGCAGCTGCTGATGGTGAGCGGCTTCGACCGCTACTACCAGATCGCCCGCTGCCTGCGCGACGAGGACCTGCGCGCCGACCGCCAGCTCGAGTTCACGCAGGTGGACCTGGAGATGGCGTTCGCCACCGCCGAGGACGTGTTCCGCGTGGGCGAGGGGCTGATGGGGGCGCTGCTCGGCGAGGTGGGCGGGATCGAGGTGGAAATGCCGTTCCCGCGGCTCACCTATGCCGAGGCGATGGCGCGCTACGGCACCGACAAGCCCGACCTGCGCTTCGACCTGCCCATCGTGGACCTGACGGAGGTGCTGAGCCGCGCCGACTTCCGTCTCTTCCAGCAGGTGGAGGGCACCGCCCAGCGCATCCGCGGGATCCGCGTGCCGGGGGGGGCGCGGCTGTCGCGCAAGGAGCTGGACGAGCTGCAGGAGGTGGCGAAGCGCGGGGGCGCCGCCGGCGCGCTGTGGGTCAAGCGCGGCGAGGACGGCCTCAGCGGCCAGTTCGCCAAGGCGCTGGACGACGCCACCCAGGGCGCCTTCTACGCCGCCAGCGGGATGGAGCCGGGCGACCTGTTCGTGGGCGTGGTGGGCGAGTTCCGCGTGGGCGACCCGGCGGCGCCGGGGCCCCTCGTCGGGCACACGGAAGGCGCGGCGCCGGTGGCCGAGGACACGCACCGGGTGCGCGCGGGGCTGGAGCCGGCGCTGGACGAGCTGCGCCGGCACCTGGCGCGCAAGCTGGACCTGGTGGACACGTCGAAGCACGCGCTGCTGTGGGTGACCGAGTTCCCGCTCTTCGGGTGGGACCCCGACGGCGACCGGCTGGTGTCGGAGCACCACCCCTTCACCCGGCCTCACCCCGACGACGTGCCGCTGATCCTGGAGGCGACCGCCAACGGGTCTCCGTCGCCCGAGGCGGCGCAGGCGCTGTACCGGCGGCCGGTGCGGTCGCTGGCCTACGACGTGGTGTGGAACGGGATGGAGATGTGCAGCGGCTCGGTGCGCATCCACGAGCCCGAGCTGCAGGCGGCGATCTTCCGCGCGCTGGGGATCGGGCCCGAGGAGGCGCAGACCAAGTTCGGCTTCCTGCTGGAGGCCTTCCGCTACGGGGCGCCGCCGCACGCGGGGTGCGCCTTCGGCTTCGACCGGCTGGTGATGCTGCTGGCCGGCGGGCAGAGCCTGCGCGACGTGATCGCCTTCCCGAAGACCGCCAGCGCGCGGGCGCTGTTCGAGGGCGCGCCCACGCCGCTGGGCGACGACCAGCTGGCCGAGGTGAACATTCGCCGGGCTGCGACGTAACATAAGGACGGGCAGCCGGGCTTTCGGGCGGGGGACGGAAGGGTGGAGGCGGGGACGCCGAACAGCGGGCGGGGCAGCGGCACAAGGGCGCCGCGCCTCGCCCCGTGGCGTTTGGAATGGTTTTTGGGGTAGGGCGGATGGAACAACGGGTGCGGGAGTGCGTTCGGGACGGGTGCGGGAGTGCGTTCGGGACGGGTGCGGAGTGCGCCAGTGTGGGAGTGCGTTCGGGGGTGGGGGCGACTGAAGTCGCGGCAACGACGGCCCGAAGTCCGCTGCGCGGACTCCCTTGGCGAGATCATCAGGGATTGGCAGAGGGTGGTGCGGCTGCGGGAACGGGCGAGGCATGCCTCGCCCTGCCGGAAACGTTCGGATCGGCGGAGACGCGTGAGGGATGCGCGCCCGGAGGGCCGGGAACGCGGCGGACCGCCTGCGCGGTGCTGTCCGACGAGGAGGAGCATGGGCGGGCCGGCGTGGGCCCGGCTGCGTTGGGCACGGCGGTATCGTGCCCTACGCAGCGCGCAGCCCGGCCCCGCTTTAGCGGGGACACGCCCAACGCCCCTGCGGTTCAAGGCAGTTGTAGACAGTGGATCATCGAAAGAAAGAATCGAGGCAGATAGATGGTTGAGCAGCCGGTACAGCATCGGGTTCCCGCCGAGGGCGCCGACCCGCTGGCGCTTTCGGGGGTGAACGACCAGAACCTGACGGAGCTGGGGCGCCTCTCGGGGCTGCGGGTGATCTTCCGCGACGACCACCTGCTGCTGAGCGGCGCGCTCGACAGCGTGGAGCGCGCCGTGCCCGTGGTGCAGCACATGGTGGAGATGGCGCGCCGCGGCGTGCCTGTGGCCACCGACGACGTGCACCGCTTCTTCGACACTGCGCGCGAGAACGGCGGCGGCGGGCTGGAACGCCTGGCCGGCGGCGGCCGCGTGGTGGTGCCCGGCCCCAAGACGACGATCAGCCCCAAGAGCGAGGGGCAGTCGAAGTACCTGGCCGCGATCCAGGAGAACGACATCGTGGTGGGGATCGGCCCCGCGGGCACGGGGAAGACCTACCTGGCCGTGGCCGCGGCGGTGGACGCGCTGGTCAAGAAGCGGGTGAAGCGGATCGTGCTGGCGCGCCCCGCGGTGGAGGCCGGCGAGAACCTGGGCTTCCTCCCCGGCGACCTGCAGGAGAAGATCGACCCCTACCTGCGCCCGCTGTACGACGCGCTGGAGGACATGATCCCGCAGGACCGCCTGCGCCGCCTGATGGAGAGCCGCGCGATCGAGATCGCGCCGCTGGCGTACATGCGCGGCCGCACGCTGCAGGACGCGTTCGTGATCCTGGACGAGGCGCAGAACGCCACCAACGCGCAGATGAAGATGTTCCTGACGCGCCTGGGGCTGAACAGCAAGGCGGTGATCACGGGCGACAAGACGCAGATCGACCTGCCGCGCCGTGAGGACAGCGGGCTGATCCAGATCGAGGAGGTGCTGAAGGGGATCCCCGGGATCGCCTTCGCCTACATGAAGGGCACCGACGTGATCCGCCACCGCCTGGTGAAGGAGATCATCCGCGCCTACGCCGCCCACAGCGGCCACGAGCAGGAGCCGGGGGAGGCCTGATGCCCACGGCCGAGCGCCCGACCGTGGACCGCCGCGCCGTTGCGCCGGCCGCCGGGGAGCCCCCCCGGCGGCGGCGCGCGCGCGCGGCGCACCACACCCGGCGCGCCGCCGTGCTGCTGGCCGTGGCCGGCGGCATCTACCTGCTCTTCCCCGGCGGCGCCACCCCCGGCCCGGTGGTGCTGGAGCGCGGCGTGGTGGCCTCGGCCGACGTGGTCGCCTCGATCCCCTTCCAGATCCCCAAGACCGAGGACGAGCTGCGCCGCGAGCAGGAGGAGGCGGCGCGCGGCGTTCCCCCCGTCTACGACTACACGCCCGCCGCGGCCGACAGCGTGGTGGCCGGGCTGCGCGGCTTCTTCGGCGCGGTGCGGGGGGCGCTCGCCCAGGCCCCGCCGCCGGGGCGCGACGCGGCCTTGCGCCAAGTGATGTCGCGGAGCGGCGTGCCCAGCACGCTGGGCGGGCTGGTGGTGCTGGCCGACTCGGCGCAGCGCGCGTCGCTGCTGGCGGCGACAGAGCGGGCGGTGCGCGAGCAGCTGGCGCGCGGCGTGGCGGCGGGCTCGCCCGGGCGCAGCGGCATCAGCGCGGTGCGGGTGCGCGGGCTGGCCGGCGCCGAGCGGCTGGTGTCGGCCGATTCGCTGGGCACCGCCGACGGGTTCTACCGCGCCGCGCAGACGTATCTCCCCCCCGACGCCGGCGCCGACGCGGCCGAGGTGCAGCGGCTGCTGCTGGTGCGCTGGTTCAAGCCTTCGCTGGTGGTGAACCAGCGCGAGACGGAGGCCGCGCGCACCCGTGCCCGCGCCGCGGTGGACCGGGTCAAGTACCGCGTGCTGGCGGGCGAGAAGATCGTGGGCGCGCGCGAGCAGGTGGGCGAGCGCGAGGAGGAGCGGCTGCGCGCCTACCAGGCCGCGCTGGCCCTGCGCGGCGGCGAGGACGCGCCCATGCGCACGGTGGCGCGGGCCGTGGGCTCCATCCTCTACAACCTGCTGCTGCTGGGCATCGTGGCCCTGCTGATGCGCTTCTCGCGCGCGCACCTGTACCGCGACGGGCGCTCGGTGGTGTTCATGGGCGTGCTCACGCTGATCGTGACCGCGCTGGCCGCCGTGATCGCGCGGCTCGACCTGCCGCCCGAGCTGATCCCCGTGCCGTTCGCGGCGATGGTGATCGCGGTGCTGTGGGGCGGGCGGCTGGCGCTGGCCATGGCGCTGGTGCTGGCGCTGATCCTGGGTGGGCAGGCGCCGTTCCTGGGCGTGGCGGTGCCGTTCACGGCGGCCGTGGGCGGCGCGGCGGCGGCGTTCGCTGTGCGGCTGGCGCAGCGGCGGCTGCAGACCTGGGTGGTGGTGGGGCTGATCGCGGGCGCCTACGCGGCCGCGGCGCTCTCGGTGGGGCTGCTGCGGGCGTGGACGCCCGAGGAGATTGCCTGGTCGGCGCTGTGGGGGGCGGTGAACGCCACGGGGTCGTCGCTGCTGGCGGTGGGGCTGCTGCCGGTGGCCGAGTGGTTCACCCGCGTCACCACCAACCAGACGCTGCAGGAGCTGGCCGACCCCAAGCACCCGCTGCTGCAGCGGCTGTCGCTGGAGGCGCCGGGCACCTACGCGCACACCATCAGCGTGGCCAACCTGGCCGAGGCGGTGTGCAGCGCCATCGGCGCCAACGCGCTGCTGGCCCGGGTGGGCGTGTACTACCACGACATCGGGAAGATCGTAAAGCCTCAGTACTTCATCGAGAACCAGCCGCGCGGCCGCAATCCGCACGACAAGCTGAAGCCGACGATGAGCGCGGCGATCGTGCGCAGCCACGTGATCGAGGGGCTGAAGCTGGCCGAGCAGCACAAGCTTCCCGACGTGGTGAAGGCCTTCATCGCGCAGCACCACGGCACGCAGCCGATCTCCTTCTTCATGCAGCAGGCGCGCGAGCGCGACCCTAACTGCCGTGTGGAGGCGCGCGACTTCGCGTACCTGGGCCCCAAGCCGCAAACGCGCGAGACGGCGGTGGTGATGCTGGCCGACAGCGTGGAGAGCGCCGCGCGCGTGCTGCAAGACCCCACCCCCGAGAAGATCCGCGAGCTGGTGGAGCGCATCGTCACCGCCAAGATCACGGCCGGCCAGCTGGACCAGTGCCCGCTGACGCTCAAGGAGATCAGCACCACCAAGGACGTGCTGGCCCGCGCGCTGGGCAGCATGTACCACCACCGCGTGGACTACCCGGCCGCCGCGAACGGCTCCGGCGCCGGGCCGACCTCCGCGGGTTCTCCGTCGACCGGGAACGCGGCGGATGCGGGTGCCGGCGCGTCTGCGGGTGTTTCTCCGGACGCCGGCGCGGGCGCGGACGGGGTGCCTTCGCAGCCGGCGGCCAGCGGCGCGAGCGGGAGGTGAGGGCGATGGACGAGCTGGAGGTGGAGGTGAGCGTGGGCGAGGGTGTGGCGCCGCCGGTGGACCCCGCGCGGGTGGAGGCCGCCGTGCGCCACGTGCTGCGCGCCGAGGGGGTGGAGGAGGCGGAGATCTCCGTGGCGCTGGTGGGGGACGAGCAGATCGCCGCGCTCAACCAGGAGTACCTGGACCACGAGGGCCCCACCGACGTGATCACCTTCGCGCTCCACGAGGCGGGCGAGGCGCCGCTGGGCGACGTGTACGTGGGCGTGGAGCAGGCGCGGCGCCAGGCCGCCGAGTTCGGGGCCACCCCGGCCGACGAGGTGGTGCGGCTGGCGGTGCACGGCACGCTGCACGTGCTGGGCTACGACCATCCCGAGGGCGCCGGCCGCACGGAGAGCGAGATGTTCACGCGGCAGGAGGCGCTGCTGCGGGAGCTCATGGACGCGCCGGGCTGATCCGCCGCGGGAGGTGACTTGTGCGGCGGCAGGGCCTGCTGAAGTGTCACACAGAGGCACAGAGACACAGAGAAAAGCCACGCAGTTCTCTGTGTCTCTGTGCCTCCGTGTGAGAAAGCGGTTCAGCTGGACCCGGGATGATCCATCCTCGCGACGGTGGGGAAGCGACCCGGGTTCGTTTCGCTCGCGGCTGCTTCGGGTGGCCTGAAGCCTCGCGCTGGTCGCGGGGCTTTCGTGCTTGTAGGCAGGGCGGGGGACGGCGGATAGATTGTCGCGCTCACCCACGGCATCGCCGGACGTGCGAGACGCATCCGCCGTCCCTGTTCCTCTCGCGAATCACCGGTCGAACGATCTTGATGGCCGAGGCTCCTGACGACCGCTCGGCGGCCGAGCGCATGCGCGACCTGGTGGAGGCCGGCGACGCCGACGCGCTGCACGACGCGCTGACCGCGCTGCACCCCAGCGACATCGCCGACCTCCTCGAGGGGCTGGACGACGACGAGCGCATGACCGTGCTGCGCGCGCTGGCCAGCGAGCCCGCGCTGGCCGCCGAGGCGCTCGCCGAGATGGAGCCCGACGAGCACCCCGAGGAGTCGCTGGCGGCGCTGGGCAGCGAGCAGATGGGCGACATCCTGGCCGAGCTGGCCGTGGACGATGCCGCCGACATCATCGGCGACATGGATCCCGACGACCAGGTGCGCGCGCTGGCCAGCCTGCCGCGCGCGGAAGCCGGCGAGATCCGCGAGTTGATGCGCTACGACGAGGAGTCGGCGGGCGGCATCATGACCACCGAGCTGGTGGCGGTGCCCATCTCGCTGACGGCGGCGCAGACCATCGACGAGGTGCGGCGGCAGGGACAGGAGGTGGGCGAGATCTGGGTGGTGTTCGTGGTGGACGCGCGCGGGGTGCTGGAGGGCTACCTGCCGCTGCAGACGCTGGTGACGGCCGCGGCCGACGCCCGCCTGGACGAGCTGGTGCTGCCGCCGATCGCCGCCGTGCTCCCCGACACGCCGCAGGACGAGGTGGCGCGGGTGCTCTCGCGCTACAACCTGTCGGTCGTCCCCGTGGTGGACGGGGCGGGACGGCTGCTGGGCGGCGTTACCTTCGACGACGTCATCGACGTGGTGGAGGCCGAGGCCACGCGCGACATCCTGGCGCTGGGCGGCACCAGCGGCGAGGAGGAGCTGCGCGGCGGCTGGTGGGACGCGGTTCGCGTCCGGCTCCCCTGGCTGTTCGTCAACCTGCTCACCGCCTTCGCCGCGGCGGGGGTGGTGCTGGTCTTCCAGAGCACGGTGGCGGCGCTCCCCCTGCTGGCCATGTGGATGCCGGTGATCGCGGGGATGGGCGGCAACACCGGCACGCAGGCGCTGGCGGTGACGGTGCGGCGCCTGGCGCTCTCGGGCGACTCGGACAGCCGCCGCTGGTCGGTGGTGGGGAAGGAGGTGCTGGTGGGCGTGGGCAACGGCTTCGCGATCGGCCTGACGGTGGCGGTGATCGCCTGGGTGCTCAACCAGAACGCGATGCTGGGGGTGGTGGTGATGGTGGCGATGTGGCTGAACCTGGCCGTCGCCGGCTTCGCGGGCGCCTTCGTGCCCATCGTGCTGGAGCGGCTGGACGTGGACCCCGCGGTCGCCTCCTCCATCTTCGTCACCACCTTCACCGACACCTGCGGCTTCCTGCTGCTGCTGGGGCTCGCCACGTGGCTGCTGCTCTGACGCTCCGGGCTCTGACGCTCTGATGACGGGCTGATCCGGCCGACCATGACTGAAGATTTTCGCGACCTTTCCTTCGGCGAGCTCACGGACGGCGCGTTCATCGTGCACTTGCCGCTGCGCTTTCGCGTGCCCATGGGGTGGGTCGCGGTGCCGGGGAGCTATCCCGCGCACACTTGGTGGATGAGCGAGCTGGACTGCGTTCGCCACGCGCGAGATGAATCGCGCACACCTCGCGACGGGTTCTTCTCCGTCACGTTCAGCATGAACGTGGGCTATGACCACGCCCGCGGCATATTCTTCGGCGGTGGCGAAGGGGACGGTGACGAGACGACGATGGCGGCGGGGTACGCGCGGGCGGGGGTGGAGGACCTAGCGGTGGAGCGGCACGACGTGCGCGGCATCCCCGTGCTGTTCGTGGAGGGTCGCCAGGACGAGCGCCGGATCGCGCTGTGTTACATCGCCACGGGGATCGACACCAACGCCGTCTTCCTCTTCTACTCGCACCCCACGCCATTCCGCGAGACCGATGGACAGCGCTGGGCGGCAATGCGTGACGCGATTCTGTCTTCCGGAGCAGCGGGAAAGGCCGGCGGCGAGGCCACGCACGGGGATTGAGTGAGATTCGCTGCAACGGCGGACTTTCGTGCCCCGATGTGCGCAGGCTTCGGCATGCGGAAGGTGCCGCCGGCGCGATGAACGAGCCGGCGCGAAGCGCCCCAGGTCCCTCTCCCAGGTTGTTTTTGGGAGAGGGACAGCCGCGAAGCGGCAGGGTGAGGGCCCAGCGGGGCCGGCGGGGCGCACCGGGATCGCGGAATTCGCATTCACCCGCGCCCTGCCTCTCCCCGACCCGGCTCCGCACTTTTCGCACTTCCGTCCCACTGTCATCTTCGGTATACTTTCGCCCATGCTCACCGAACTGCGCATCCGCAACTTCGCGCTGATCGACCGGCTCTCCGTCCGTCTGGGCCCGGGGCTGAACGTGCTCACGGGCGAGACGGGCGCGGGGAAGTCGATCGTGGTGGGCGCGCTCTCGCTGCTGCTGGGCGAGCGCGCGTCCAGCGAGGTCGTGCGCAGCGGCGAGGATCGCGCGTCGATCGAGGGCGTGTTCGAGGTGGACGGGCGCGAGGACCTGGCCCGTCTGCTGGACGAGCGCGGGATCGACGCGGAGGACGGCATCATCGTGCTCAAGCGCGAGGTTGCCGCGGAGGGGCGCAGCCGCGCGTGGGTGAACGGATCTCCGGCGACGGCCTCGCTGCTGGGCGAGATCGGGCGGATGCTGGTGGACCTGCACGGCCAGCACGAGCACCAGACGCTGCTGCGCCGCGACGAGCAGCGCGCCATCCTGGACGCATACGCCGGCAACGCCGCGCTGCTGGCGCAGGTCCGCGCCGCGCACGCCGACGCCGCAGGCCTGCGCCGCGAGGTGGGCGACCTGGAGCGCCGCCGCCGCGACGCCCTGCAGCGCGCCGACTTCCTGCGCTTCCAGGCCGACGAGATCGAGAAGGCGGCGCTCCAGGCCGGCGAGGAGGACGCGCTGGAAGACGAGGCCCGCCGCCTGTCGCACTCCGAGGAGCTGACGGCGCTCTCGGCCCAGCTCTACGACGCGCTGGCCGGGTCCGACCAGTCGGTGGTGGGCTCGCTCGGCAGCCTGGGTCGTACGCTCGACCACCTGACGCGCATCGACCCCGCGCAGGAATCGTCGCGCGAGCTGTACGACACCGCCTACTACGCGCTGCAGGAGCTGGGCGAGCGGATGGAGCGCTACGCGCAGACGGTGGAGCACGACCCCGCGCGGCTGGACGAGATCCGCCGCCGGCAGGACCTGATCTTCCGCCTGCGCACCAAGTACGGCGGCACGGTGGAAGAGGTGGTGGAGATCGGCCGCCAGGCGCGCGAGGAGCTCGACCTGATCGACGGGGCCGACTTCGAGCTGGGCGCGCTGCAGAAGCGCCTGGGCGCCGCCACCGACGAGTTGGCGCGGCTCTCCGTCGAGCTCACCGCGCGGCGGATGGAGGCGGCGGCGCGGCTGGCCGAGGAGGTGAACGCCGTGCTCCCCGACCTGGGGATGGCGGGCGGCCGCTTCGAGCTGGCGCGGCTGCCGCTGCCCGAGCCGGGGGCCTTCGGCGCGGAAGACGTGGAGTTTCGCGTGTCGCTGAACCGCGGCTTCGAGCCGCGCGCGCTGTCGTTCGTGGCCAGCGGCGGCGAGATGTCGCGCATCATGCTGGCGCTGAAGACGATCCTGGCGCGGCTCGACGCCGTGCCCACCCTGGTGTTCGACGAGGTGGACGCGGGGATCGGCGGGCGGGTGGCGCTGCAGGTGGGCGAGAAGATGCGCGAGGTGGCGGCGGGCCACCAGGTGTTCGCCATCACTCACCTGCCGCAGATCGCCAGTCGTGCCAACGTGCACCTGCTGGTGAGCAAGCACGACCGCGCCGATGGCAAGACCGCCACCGAGGTGACCGCCCTGAGCGACGACGAACGCGTCCGCGAGATCGCCCGCATGCTGGGCGGCGACCCCGAGAGCGCCGTGTCGCTGGAGCACGCGCGCGAGCTGCTGGAGCGCGGTGTGGCGGTGAGCTGAGGAAGGATCGGCCATCCGGGCCGGGTGATCGGGTGATGATGGGGCGAGCGTCTTCTTTCCTGGCCGGGGAGAAGGCGCTTTGTCGTTTGGGACGGCCGAGATGTGATGTGATGTGATACCAGATCCGCATGCATCATTGCGGCAGCAGGACTTGCTGAGTGTCACACGGAGGCACAGAGGCACAGAGAAACACCCGCAGTTCTCTGCGTCTCTGTGCCTCTGTGTGAGAAAGCAGTTCAGTTGGACGTTCTGAACGAAACCGCCCCGGCGCGACTTACTCGCACCGGGGCGGTTCCGTCTATCTCGGCCGACCGTTCAGCCGCGGCTCGATCCTGTGCTCGGGCTCGCGGGCGGCGGAGGCGGCGTTGCCGGCGGGCGCTCGTTGGGCGGCGTGATGGACGGGCGCGTGGGCGTGTTCGGCTGCGTGGCCGGCGTCGGGTTCGGCGTAGCCGGAGGCGCGGCCGGCGCCGTCGTGGGCGGCGCGGCCGGGCGCGGCCGCTCGGCCGGGGCCGAGGTGGTGGGCTCGCCCGCGGGGGTTACGCTGCGGGCGGGCGGCGGCGGTGGCGGCAGGACCGCCGCGCTGTCGGCGGTGGTGGTGTCGGCGCGTGCGCGGCGGGGGCGGCCCACGGCCTGGTACAGGAAGCGGCCCACCACCTCCAGCGTGCCGGCGTGCGGCGCGTACCCGCTCCCGGCCAGGCTGTTGTGGTACAGCAGCGACACCTCGAACGGAACGCGCGCCCGCCCCGCCTCGAACGCCTCGATGGTGCTGTAGCTGGTGCCCAGGCTCAGGCTGTGCGCCGTCCACGCCTCGGTGCGCTCCAGCGGGCCCAGTACCACCTCGGCCCCGTCGCCCGAGCCGTAGCTGGTGGCGCCCTGGTGGTCGAGGCGGTAGCCGGCGGCGAAGGTGATCTCGCGCGTGAGCCGGTAGCGCGGCAGCAGCATGGCGCTGATGCGCGAGCCCGGCTCGCGGCGCAGCGTGACCTGCGGGGCGGTGTCGCCGGGGAACGGGCGCGTGGCCGAGAACTGCCGCCGCAGCACGTCGGTGCCGAAGAGCTGCGCGAACCCCGCCGAGCCGGTGAGCCAGAACCGCCCCGACATGAACACGTCGCCCGTGAGATCGGCCGCCACCCCGAAGTGGCCCGTCTCGCGGGGAAGCACCAGCAGGAACGCCGTGTCGGCCTTGGGCCCCGTGGGGAAGCGGCCCGTGACCGTGAGCGCCGCCCGCGCGCCGCCGGGCCGCGCCAGGGCGTACGCCGGGGCGCCGGTGGTGTTCAGGAACTGGAAGCGGACGCTCGCCTCCACGTCGCCCAGGTAGTAGAGCGTGGCCGCCGACGAGGCGCGCAGCGCCGCCGTGTCTTCCTGCGTGAGCAGCCCGGTCGACGTGGGCAGCCCCAGCAGCGCCGCGACGCCGAAGGCCGTGGTGGGGAGGAGGAGCGAGTCGGTGCCCAGCGCCTTCACCCGCCGTTGCAGCTCGACCGCCGCCGGCGTGCCCGAGATGGGCAGCAGCGCCGAGCGGCCCAGTGTGGCGTACGACGAGTCGATCTTCGCCAGCACGCCGGCGTTGGCGTCGGGCTGGGTGTTGAGGCCCAGGCTGCTCCCCGTGAGCCCCAGCGCGCTGACCGCCGTGCCGTTGCGCTCGAAGGGGACCGTGACCGCCACGGTGATGCGCCGCGTGAGGCCGTAGGCCAGCGACACGGGCGCGCGGCGGACGTCGCTGGCCAGCTCGGCGCGCAGCGAGCCCCCGCTCACCTCGGCGGGGGTGACGGGGCTCGACACCCTGCCGGCGGTGCCCGCGAAGAACGCGGCCAGGCCGGTGCGCACCGGCCCCACCACCGGGGCCAGCAGGCTGTCTGCCAGCGGGGTCAGTTCGGCCTGGAAGGCGGCGCTCAGCGGCTCGCTTCCGCCGGGCCCGAAGCGCGAGTCGAACTGCTGGTAGATGCCGGCCGCGCGGAACTCGAGCCAGCCGCGGCGCAGCGTGCGGGCGTCGGCGCCCTGCGCGCGGGCGGCCGCGGGGAGCAGGGCCAGCGCCAGCAGCACCGGAGCGGCGCGGCGAATGAATGTGGTCAAGGGCGTGCGGCCCGGCGGTTCGGGGTAGATGGCGGCGGCCCGCGGGTGCGGGCACCGAAGGCTGGGACGCTAGCGCGGCGCCGCACCCCTGTCAACGCGCGCCCGGGGCGCTCATGGCGCGCTAATGCACGATTTTTCCGCCGTGGGGGGTTGACCCCCGTGGATGGGCCGGATACATTTGGCACTCGAAAATCGCGGGCATAGCTCAGTTGGTAGAGCGCAACCTTGCCAAGGTTGAGGTCGCCGGTTCGAGTCCGGTTGCCCGCTCTTTCGCGCCCGCCACCCGTGGCGTGCGGCAGTATGGCGCCGTAGCCAAGTGGTAAGGCAGAGGACTGCAAATCCTCCACCCCCGGTTCGAATCCGGGCGGCGCCTCTCGCGGTCGAGTGGTTGACAGGAAAAGGGTTTTCCGGTAGCTTTTTGGCTGTTGAAGGTCACGCCCCGTTCGTCTAGTGGCCTAGGACAACGCCCTCTCACGGCGTAAACAGGGGTTCGATTCCCCTACGGGGTACTTGAGATTTCTGGGGGACAAAGGGTCAGGGCCCCGCAGGCAGCAGCCCATCTCCTGGCGCGGGCGCGGTGCAAGCCGGCCCGCGATAACGGTCGATTAGCTCAGTTGGTTAGAGCGCTCGCCTCACATGCGAGAGGTCCGGGGTTCGAGTCCCTGATCGACCACTGACGGAAGAAACGCCCGCGCAAGCATCTGCTTGCGCGGGCATTTTGCTATCAGCCACCACGTCGCGTGCTCTAGCTACCGTGGTCTGATCGGCCATGCCCCGGCCATGACCGACCGGGAGATGCCCGGTTGCCGATTCGGATGATCCGGGCGTATCCTCTGGGCGCACTGCCGCCAAGCCCTCTCTGACTGAATGCTGCAATGAATCTGTACCAGATCGATGCGGCGTACCGTTCGTTCCCGCCGTTCGCGGAGTGGGCGCAGCTGCCTCTCGACCAGGAGCGTTGGGATAAGGCCGTCGCGGCTCTTCCCCGGCCCGGCTCCCTGCCACGTGAGCAGTTGGCTCAGGCGCACCGCATCGCGATGCGAGCGGCGGCGGTAGATACCGGCGCGATCGAGGGCTTGTACGACGTGGATCGCGGGTTCACGATGACGATCGCGCTGCAGACCGCGGCGTGGGAATCGGTGTTGGACGCGCGTGGCGAGAAGGTGCGCTCCCTCATCGAGTCGCAGATGCATGCGTATGAATACGTGATCGACCTTGCGACGGAGCGCGAGCCCGTGTCGGAGATGTGGATCCGCGCGCTCCACGAGCGGATCTGCGAATCCCAGGACACGTACCCGGTGCTGACGGAGGTCGGATGGCAGAATCATCCGCTGCCCAAGGGCGAATACAAGTCAATGCCGAATCACGTGCGCCTGCCGGGTGGCGGTTTTCACGCGTATTCACCCGTAGATCTGGTACCGGCGGAAATGCACCGCTTAGTGCAGGAGCTTCGGAGCGAGGAGTTTCGTGCCGCGCACCCGGTGATTCAGTCCGCCTACGCGCACTACGCTCTCGTCAACATTCACCCGTTCGCTGATGGGAATGGGAGGGTGGCGCGCGCTCTCGCGTCCGTGTTCACCTATCGCAGCCATTCCGTCCCGCTCCTGATCCTGGTCGAGAACAAGCCCGAGTACCTCGCTGCGCTGCGCATGGCAGATGAGGGGGAGCCGTCCGTATTCGTGGAGTTCGTGTTTGAACGCACCACCGATGCGATGCTCCTCGTAGGATTGACCTTGCAGGCGGCCGCGGCTCCCGATCCGGAGCAGGAGGCGGCGAGCTTGCGCGCTGTCTACCTCACACAGGGAGGATATTCGCAGGCGCAACTCGACGTAGCAGGTGCCAATCTGAGGATGGCGTTCGCCGAGGAGTTCGAGCGTCAGGCTCAGACCTTCCGTGCCGAAGGCCAGTTGGAAGTCACGCATAGGATTACGGACCTGTTCAGTTCAGCATTCAAGCCACCGCAGCCGCGCAACGGGTATCGCCGGACGGTGGACAACAAGGTTCTCCAGCTGATCGTAGAATCAAGCGCGCCCGCTCAAGCCTATTTTGTCAAGGGGATTGCTGTCGAACTACCCGTAGATCCTGATGGTAACGGTGAGATCCTGCTTGTCTCCGATGTCGTAGCCGAGCCGTTTCCCGCGCGTGTGCGCGAGCTGATCCCCGCATCATCGACGTTGCTTCAGATTAGGCTCGGGGTGTTCGTGCGGCGTATCCTGGGTGAGATGCTCGCGGAACTGCGCGCGAAAGCAACCGACAGTCTCCGTGGCGTACCCGACTGACCCGCCCGACGTTGGCGCAACCGGTTCAGTGCGTTAGCTTTGGGATGCACAACGCATCCACGTCTCCCGCGCTCTGGTGGTTCGCTCCTCCTCGACCTTGATCTCATCGTGAAGCTTCGGACCCTCGCCGCCGCGCTTGCGCTGCCGGCCGCCTTTGCGCAGGCCTCGAATGCGCAGACCGTGGCGGGCCAGAGCGTGGCCGCGCCGGCCGACACCGTGCCGGCGCCGGTGTCGTCGCTGCGCATCGACATCAACATCCCCGAGAACCGGCTGCGGCTGTACGACGGCGACAGCCTGGTGAAGACGTACCGCGTCTCCGTGGGCCTGCCCGGGCACGACACGCCCGACGGCCAGTTCACCATCGACCACGCGGAGTGGAACCCGTGGTGGCGGCCGCCGCCGGGGCGCACCTGGACGCGCGACGCCGTGGTGACCCCGCCGGGGCGCAACAACCCGATGGGCCGGGTGAAGCTGTTCTTCGCGCCGCTCTACTACATCCACGGCTCGCCGCACGTGAGCGACCTGGGCACGGCCGCGTCGCATGGGTGCATCCGGATGATGAACAACGACGTGGTGGAGCTGGCGCGCACCATCCACGCGCGCAACGCCGGCTCGGTGAGCACGCAGGAGATCACGCGGCTGCTGGCGAACCCCGGCCAGAACCGCGCGTCGCGCATCGGCGTGCCGGTGCCGCTCGCCATCCGCTACGACCCCATCGTGGTGCGCAATGGTGAGTTGCGCATCTTCCCCGACATCTACGACCGCAGTCGCGTGCACACCGAAGGCGTGATCCAGGCGCTCCTCGCCGCCGGCTACGACGCCGGTAGCATCGACCGCGCGTCGGTCCGCCGCGTGCTCGCCGACGCCGCGCGCGCGAAGGGCACCTACGCGGTGCAGATCGCCGAGGCGTTCGCCGGGCTGCGGCCGGCCGAGGCGCAGGGTGCGGTGGCGAGGTAGGCCGATTCGGCGAGGTCGGCGGATCCGAAAACGTGAGATGATCGAGAACGGCGGCGCGAGACGATGACGTCTCGCGCCGCCGTCCTGTTTCCGGATGTCTTGTTTCGGGGCGCGACGGGGAACGTGACTTGCGCGGGTCTCGCTGTCGGATGACAGGCACCCGTGCGGAATTTGCGAGTAATTTCGCGGCTACAATGGCACGCAGTCCGCCTCCCGCGGACTTCAACGGCGCGGACTCGATCGGGGTGGAGAGGGATGACGGAAAGGCGGATGGGGCGAGGGGGCCGGTCTGGTCGGCGCCCGGGCGGAGGCGGATGGACGCGCGGCTGAGGCATCTCCTCACCGCGCGCGAGCACGCGGCGGCGATGGAGCTGGTGCGGCGCGTGCGCGCGGGCGTGCCGGCCCGGCTGTGGCGCGCGCTGCTGTTCGGATCCAAGGCGCGCGGACAGGCGCGGCCCGACTCGGACCTCGACGTGCTCCTCATCTTCCACGACCTGCCGTGGAACCGCGAGCCCCACGCCGGCATCGCCGAGGATATGGCCGACGCCGTGGCCGCCGACACGGGCGTACCCGTCACCGCGTGGTCGGTGTCGCTCCCCGACCTGGAGCGCGGCCGCCGCACGCCCATGCTGGTGGACTCGCTGGACGACGGCATCGCGCTGTGGCCGGTGGGCGCGCCGCCGGTGAGGGTGGACTACACGCCCGACGATGCGTACTACTGCACCGGTCAGCTGCTGGAGCGGGTGCGCGAGGGGGGCATCGAGGTGGAGGCGGCGTGGGATCACGGCGACCTCGCGGAGGCCGCCCGCCGCGCGCGCGACGACCTGGTGCGCATGTGCTCGGCGGCGCTGCTGCTGGACGGCGTCACCCGCCCGCGCCGCGGCGAGGCGGTGCGCCGCTTCGCCGCGCGGCACGGCTCCCCGCCGGGGCTGGCGGCGGTGATGCGGTGGGCGGCGGAGTCGTACGGCGCGGACGGCAAGGACGGCGACGGGCCGGTGCCGCCGCCGCCCGGCGGGGTGCGCGCGGCGGCCCGGGCGGTGGAAGCGGTGCGGCGGCGGGTGTCGGCGCGGCGGCGGGAACTGCGGGTGGGGACTGGGGATATCCCTCCACGCTAGACCATGTTGCCACGCCGGGGTGCAGGGCGCGCGTCTTGCTGTTCCGGACCGCGTTTGACCTGACGGCGTGTTTCCCCGCAAGCGGCCTCCGGGCCGAACGCACCGAGGATGAAGCTCTTCCAGTCCAACACGCGCGCGCGGCGCGAGCTGGTGATGGTGTTCGCCATCACCTTCGTGATCACCACGCTGCTGACCGCGTTCTTCTCCACCCAGGTGGTGAGCGGCCACACCTACGAGGCGCAGGCCCGCGAGAACCGGCTGCGCCCGGTGGTGATCCCCGCGCCCCGCGGCACCATCCTCGACCGCAACGGCGAGGTGGTGGCCACCAGCGTCACCAGCTACACGGTGCAGCTGCTCCCGGGCGACAGCACCATCATCCAGCAGACGCTGATCGACCTGGCCCCGTTCATCGGGCTGGCCGGCAGCGACGTGGAGCGGCTGATGGCGGCGCGCAACCGCCGCCCGCACGACCTGCTGGAGGTGACCGACCGGGCCACCTACTCGCAGGCCGCGGCCATCGAGGAGCGCCGCGCGGCGTTCCCCAACATCATGGTGATCGAGCGGCCCATGCGGTACTACCCGGCGGGCGCGGCCATCGGCCACCTGGTGGGCTACGTCACCGAGATCACCCGCGAGCAGCTGAAGCAGAAGCCCTACTCGGAGCTGCGCTACCGGCAGGGGCGGCTGATCGGGCAGGCGGGGATCGAGAAGCAGTACGAAACCACGCTGAGCGGCCAGGACGGCGCCCGCTACGTGGAGGTGGACGCCAAGGGGCGCGTGGTGAACCCGCGCGCCGCGGTGGCCGCGCTCGACCCCAGCCCCGGCCGCCCGATCCGGCTGACCATCGACGTGCGGCTGCAGGAGTACATCCACAGCATCTTCCCCGATACCATGAAGGGCGCCGTGGTGGCCATGGTGCCGTCCTCCGGCGAGGTGCTGGCGCTGTACAGCCACCCCACCTACGACCCCAACGCCTTCGTGGGGCGCATCCCGCCCGACCTGTGGCGGGCGCTGAACACCGACCCCGACAAGCCGCTGCTCAACCGGACGATCACGGCGCTCTATCCGCCGGCGTCCACCTTCAAGACGGCCACGGCGGCCATGGGCGTGCGGCTGGGGATGGTGACGTCGACCACCCACATGCCCATCCCCTGCACGGGCGGGATGGCCTACGCGGGGCGGTACGCGCGCTGCTGGAACCACGCGGGGCACGGCTCGCTCGACCTGGCGCACGCCATCGAGAAGTCGTGCAACGTGTACTTCTACCAGCTGGGCATCCGCATCGGGCTGAACAACCTGTCCATGCTGGCCACGCGCGTGGGCTTCGGGCACCGCACCGGCCTCGACCTGCCGGCCGAGGTGAGCCCCATCTTCCCCAAGAACGCGGCCTGGTACAAGAGCTACTTAAGGTGCCGCCGCAGCCCAGCGACGTGATGTCGCTGGCCATCGGGCAGGGGCCCAACTCGCAGACGGTGCTGAACATGGCCAGCTTCTACGCGGCCATCGCCGGCAACGGCCGGGGCGTGCCGCCGCACCTGGTGGCCACCGACAGCCTGGCCAACCGCGCGCCCAACATCGACACCGGGCTCGACGCGCAGCAGCTCACCAACATCTGGGCGGGGCTGCAGCTGGTGACCGAGGAGGACGGCACCGCCGTGCAGTCGTCGCTGGCGCGCTACAAGCTCTACGGCAAGACGGGCACGGCGCAGAACCCGCAGGGCCCCGACCACGGGTGGTTCACCGGCTTCGCCGGGCTCCCCAACGGCACCCCCGAGATCGTGGTGGCGGTGATCGTGGAGCACGGCCTGCACGGCGACGCCGCGGCGCCGCTGGCCAGCAAGATCGTCAACTTCTACCTCGACCGGGTGCACCACCAGCCCTTCGACCCCACGCCCACCTGGGGCGAGCGGATGAGGGCCGGCAAGGTGAACGGCTTCGACCCCGCGGGCCGAATCCTGGTGCCCGCCGGGCTGCGCAGCGCCTCGGCCGGCTCGGGGCGCGACAGCTCGAAGCGCGGGGGATGAGCGAACGATTCGCGGCGCCGGGGGTTTTCCGGCGCCGCGGTCGTATTCGCAGGGGATGGAAACGGCAAACGACGGGGGGCACACGGAGCAACGGAGGAAACGGAGGAACGGCGTGGACTCCGCTCCGCCGCCCGTATCCGCCGATCCGTGCCCGATCGGCCTCTGAAGAACGAGAGACCGGGGATGGAGGCGCGGCGCCGCGGCCGTTGCAGTTCCTCCGTTCCTCCGTTCCTCCGTTCCTCCGTTCCTCCGTTGCTCCGTGTGACATGCCGTTGCAGTTCCCGCGGATGGCGCGAGAGGGAACACGGCTCGCGGCTTGACGATCCCGGCGCGGCGGGCCAAGTTGTCGCGCTTCTCCCGCCCGGGCAGGCGCCCGCGCGGGCCACGCGAATTTTCGGCACCTCTGAATGGCGAACCGAACCCCCACGAAGCGCGGCGCCGCGGCCATCCCCCACGGGCTGGCCCGCGAGCAGCTTCTGGACATGTACCGGCTGGCGCGGCTCACCCGCGCGCTCGAAGAGAAGCTCGAGATCCTCTTCAAGCAGAGCAAGGTGATCGGCGGCCTGTTCCGCTCGCTGGGGCAGGAGGGCGAGAGCGTGGCCAGCGCCTACGCGCTGCGCCGCCGCGACGACGGCACCGGCGACATGCTGAGCCCGCTGATCCGCAACCTGGGCAGCATGCTCACCATCGGCGCCACGCCGGGCGAGGTGGTACGCCAGTACATGGCCAAGGCCGACAGCCCCGCGCGCGGCAAGGAGCTGAACATCCACTTCACCGACTACCAGCGCGGCTTCATCGGCCAGATCAGCCCGCTGGGCGACCTGGTGCCGGTGATGGCGGGGGTGGCGCTCACCTTCCGCCAGCGCGGCGAAGACCGCGTGGGGATGGTGTACATCGGCGACGGAGCGACCTCCACCGGCGCCTTCCACGAGGGGATCAACTTCGCCGCGGTGAAGAAGCTGCCCCTGGTGGTGATCGTGGAGAACAACGGCTGGGCCTACTCCACCCCCACCCGCATGCAGACGGCGGCCAAGAGCTTCGCCGACAAGGCGGCGGGCTACGGCGCGGCGGCCGACCGGGTGGACGGCAACGACATGCTGGCCGTGTACGGGGCGTGCAAGGCCGCGGTGGAGCGCGCCCGGGCCGGCGGCGGGGTCACGCTGGTGCAGGTGGACACCTACCGCCGCAAGGGCCACGCGCAGCACGACGCGCACACCTACATGGACCCGGCCGAGATCGACCGCTGGGCCACGGCCAACGACCCCATCGACCGCTACGCGGCCACGCTCACCGGCAGCGGCTGGGCCACGGCCAAGGAGCTGGCCGGGATCGACGCAGCCATCGACCGCGAGCTGGACGCGGCAATCGCCGACGCCGAGACGTCGCCGCTCCCCGACGAGCAGGAGGCGCGCACCGACGTCGTCGCCGGCGGCCCCGTGCCCGGCCACTGGTACCGCATGGACCCTCCCGACCCCCGCAAGGCCTGATGGCGAACGCGACCCTGAGCAAGCAGAAGCCCGACCACGTCCGCCTGACCGAGCAGGGCAAGCCCGTGACGCTGCTGGAGGCGATCCGGGAGGGGCTGTGGGAAGAGATGGAGCGCGACCCCAGCGTGTTCCTGATGGGCGAGGACATCGGCGCCTACGGCGGCGCCTTCAAGATGACCGAGGGGATGATCGAGGCCTTCGGCAACCTTCGCGTGGTGGACACGCCGATCAGCGAGATCGGCTTCACCGGCGCGGCGGCGGGGGCGGCGCACATGGGGATGCGCCCGGTGGTGGAGATGCAGTTCATCGACTTCATCGCCTGCGCCTACGACATGATCACCAACTACGTGGCCACGTCGCGGTACCGCGGCAGCGGCGCGGTGCCCATGGTGATCCGCGGGCCCAGCGGCGGCTACGTGCGCGGCGGTCCGTTCCACTCGCAGAACCCCGAGGCGGCGTTCTTCCACACGCCCGGCCTCAAGATCGTCTACCCGGCCACCGCCCATGACGCCAAGGGGCTGATCAAGGCGGCGATCCGCGACGACGATCCTGTCCTCTTCTTCGAGCACAAGTGGCTGTACCGCCGCCCGCAATTGCGCGAGGTGCTGCCCAACGAGGATTACATCGTTCCCATCGGCAAGGCCCGGACGCACCGCGAGGGGACGGATCTCACGATCGTGACCTACGCGGCGATGGTGCACAAGAGCGCCGAGGCCGCCGAGGTGCTGGAGAAGGAGGACGGGCTGTCGGTGGAGATCATCGATCTGCGCACCCTCCTTCCGCTGGACGACGAGGCGATCGTGGCGTCGGTGAAGAAGACGAACCGGCTGCTGATCGTGCACGAGGACACGCGCACCGGCGGCATCGCCGGCGAGATCGCCATGCGAGTGAGCGAGAAGGCGTTCGAGTGGCTCGACGCGCCGATCCAGCGCGTGACGGCCATCGACGCCCCGATCCCCTATTCGCCGCCACTGGAGGACTACTTCCTCCCGCAGACCGACGACATCGTGAAGGTGGCGCGCTGGCTGGCCAACTACTAAGTGCCCAGTTCCCAGTTCCAGGTGCCCAGTCGCCTGCACCCCGGGCACTGGGCACTTGGGACTGGGCACTCCCGAGCTGAAACCGAACCTGCGCTGAACCAGGGTACCATCATGGCCCGAGTCGAAGTCCCGATGCCCCAGATGGGCGAGTCCATCGCCGAGGGGACCGTGTCGGTGTGGCGGAAGAAGGTGGGCGACCGCGTGGAGCGCGACGAGGCGATCATGGAGATCTCCACCGACAAGGTGGACGCCGAGATCCCCTCGCCCGTGGCCGGCGTGCTGGCCGAGATCGTGGTGGTGGAAGGGCAGACGGTGGAGGTGGGCACCGTGGTCGCCTTCATCGAGACCGAGGCCGGCGCCGCAATCGCCGCCGCTCCTGCCGCCTCCCCTGCTCCCGCGGTCGCGGGTGCGGCAGAGCCCGCGGCGAGCGCGTCGGGCGGGCAGGCCGCGGAGACGGGCGAAGCCGTGGGCACCGCCGTGGCCACCGGGCAGCAGCAGGGCGCGTCGAGCAACGGGGGGCCGCAGACGGTGGAGGAGCGGCTGCGCACGCGCTCCACGCCGCTGGTCCGCAAGATCGCCGCGGAGCACGGGGTGGAGGTGGCGGCGGTGCAGGGTACCGGGCGCGCCGGCCGCGTGACCAAGGACGACATCCTCAAGTACGTCGAGGAGCAGAAGCAGGCGCCCGCCCAGGCCGGCGCGGGCGCATCGACGGCGTCCGGGTCGGCGCAGACGCCCACCAGGCCACCGGCGGGGCGCCCGGCCGCGGCGAAGACGGGCGACGAGGGGCCGTTCGACTGGAACGAGTTCTACTCGCACGTGCATCACCCCGAGGTGACGGCGGGGCCCAACGACCGCGTGGAGCCGGCCAGCCGCATCACGCAGATCATCGCGCAGAACATGGTGCTGTCGCGGCGCATCTCGCCGCACGTGCACTCGTACTTCGAGGTGGACTACACGCGCATCGACCACGTGCGGGCCAAGAGCAAGCGCGTGTGGGCCGACCAGGGGGTGAAGGTCACCTACACGCACTTCATCGCGTGGGCGGTGGCGCGCGCGCTGCGCGAGTTCCCCAAGCTCAATGCCAGCTACGGCAACGACCAGGTGATCCTGCGCGCCGACGTGAACCTGGGCATCGCCGTGGCCATCGACAACGGGCTGATCGTGCCGGTGGTGAAGGGCGCGGACGAGCTGTCGCTGGTCGGCCTCGCCAAGCGGGTGAACGACGTGGGGACCCGCGCGCGCAACAAGCAGCTCAAGCCCGACGACATCCAGGGCGGCACCTTCACCATCACCAACCCGGGGATCTTCGGGACCACGATCGGCTTCCCCATCATCTCCCAGCCGCAGGTGGCCATCCTGGGCGTGGGCGGGGTGGAGATGCGGCCGGCGGTGATCAGCGACGAGTACGGCAACCACGCCATCGTGGCGCGCAAGCGCGGCTACATCTCCCTGGGCTACGACCACCGCCTGGTGAACGGGGCCGACGGCGACCAGTTCCTGGCGCGCGTGAAGCAGCTGATGGAGACCTTCCCCGAGACGGCGTGATCGTCTTCGGCGGACGAATCAACGAAGCGGCCCCGGAGGATTCTCCGGGGCCGCTTCGCGTCACGGCCCTGCCGTGCGGGCACATGCCACAGCGGATGGGATCGTTCGGGTTCAGGACGGGCCTGGGTCTCATACCGATTTCGCTGAATGTTGTGCATTCCCCGACAAACTGGCTCACACGGAGCAACGGAGGGAGCGGAGAACTGCTAATCTTTCCTCCGTTTCCTCCGTTGCTCCGTGTGACATTCTTCCGTAGCGGTCCTTCCGAATGCACAGCCGATCGCCGGATCTGGTCTCACGCAGAGTCAGCAGAGCCAGCAGAAGAAGCGGTTGCCCTGCTCGCGCCGAACGACTCCGTGTGAGGCCACCTCCTTCCGGCCCCGGTCTGATCGATCCTTGACAATCCGGCATCAGGGAAAGATCGGGTCGTCGGGGCAGGTGCAGGTGTAGCCGCCCTGCGTGCGGGTGCAGCCGCACGAGCAGGTGTTGCCGCAGGTCCAGGCGCAGCTGAACAGCGAGGTGGGCGCGGGGGAGCAGTAGTTGATGGAATCGTCCACCGGCTCCGAATCGCATTCCCACGGGTTGAGAGTGTACTCGCGGGCGCGGACGGTCCCCCGCGCTTCGCCCGGCCGCTCCACGGCAAAGGATTCCACCTGCAGCTCGTCGATCTCCAGCTTCAACCTGCGCATCGTCCACCTCCCGTAGGGGTCAGTGATCATGGTGCCGTGCACGGCCGGCGTAAATGCGGGCCCAGCGGCAACACCCTGGTCGATTTCGTCACCATCTACCGCTGAGCCGCGAGGGAGACGCGGTGCCGGAGTAGATGCTCCAGAACGCGGCGATCCCAGGCTCTGCCACGATCGGAATGCAGACGGTCGAGCTCGGGATCTCGAGCGAACGCTAGTCGACGTAGGGCTCCGTCTGCAGGCAGACGGCGTGGACACAGCTCCACTGGCCCTGCGTGGCGCCGCACCCGCAGGTGCCGCCGCAGCTGTTGCCGCACGTGAACGCGCAGGTGGCCGCGGCGGTGGGAGGGGGCGAGCAGTAGTTGACCGAGTCGTCATACGGCTCGGTTTCGCAGGGGAAGTACTCGCTGTAGTCCCGGCCGCGAACGGTGCCGCGCCCGGCGCTGTCCCCCGCTTCGAACGACTCGATGGCCAACTGGTCGAAATCCAGCTTCAGCTTTCCCATTCGTCTTCTCCTTTTCGGGTTCACTGTACTTACTTTATCCGTCAAATTATAAGGAGGGCGAAAGGAGGGCAATCTTGGCGTCGCGCTGGCGTCACCGCGATCGGCTGTATCCTCGCGGTCGAGGGGCGCTTGCCGGTGGGGGACGGCTCCTTTATCGTGCGTCCGGTGTAATCCTCCCCCAGACGTCGTTTCGTCATCCCCCATCCCAGACGAAAGCCAATGTACGAGCAGAGCTACGGCTACGGCCGGTCCGAGCCGGTGATCGGCATCGACAGCGCGCGGCGGGCGCAGTTCGTCACGCGCACCTACACGCACCTGCTGGCCGCCATCGTGGGCTTCACGGCGGTGGAGGTGCTGCTGTTCCAGAGCGGGCTGGCGCTGCCCATCGCGCAGGCCATGCTGGGGGTGAGCTGGCTGTTCGTGATCGGCGGGTTCATGCTGGCCGGGTGGCTGTTCAGCGGGATGGCGGCCAAGGCCCAGAGCCGACCGCTGCAGTACGCCGCGCTCGCGGGCTACGTGGTGGCCGAGGCGATCTTCTTCGTGCCGCTGCTGGTGATCGCCGACTACAACGCGCCGGGCGCCATCCAGAGCGCCGCGCTGGTCACGCTGCTGGGCTTCTCGGGGCTCACGGCGGTGGCCATCATGAGCGGCAAGGACTTCTCGTTCATGGGCGCCTTCCTGCGCTGGGTTGGCGTGGGCGTGCTGCTGCTGATCGTGGGCGGCGTGGTGTTCGGCTTCCAGCTGGGCACCTTCTTCTCGGTCGCGATGGTGGTGTTCGCCGGTGCGACCATCCTCTACAGCACCAGCCGCATCCTGCGCACGTACCCCGAAGACCGCTACGTGAGCGCGGCGCTGGAGCTGTTCGCGAGCGTGGCGCTGATGTTCTGGTACGTCCTGCGCCTGTTCTCGCGGCGGTAGGCCCCTCGTCCCTCGGCCCTTCTTCCGGACTGCGGGAGGAGCGGGGAGGGGAGCCAGACGGATGAGGACGGATCGACGGCGGGGCCCGGGCACACAGCCCGGGCCCCGCTTCTCACTCCGTCGGCGGTTGAGCCGGCTACCGGCCGCGCGGAATCAGCGGGGAGGCAGGTTGCCCCCGGGACCGGGGCCGGCGCCGTCGCCGTCGCAGTCGGGCGGGCAGGTGCCCACGCCGTTCTCCACCACCAGCGTCTGGGTCACCGCCGACTTGCGGCTGGGCACGTGGTCTGCCCCGTAGAGCTCCACCGTGATGCGCGCCACCTGGTGCTTGGGGTCGTTCACCGTGAGCCCCAGGTCGCGCGCCGCCGCGCCGCCGTCCAGCCGGATCTGGTGCCGCGCCGGCCCCTGCGTGCCGCCGGCGGGAAGGTTGTAGACGCCGGTCTGCCGGTAGAGCTCCGTCTCGCCGCCGTTGGCGTCGCGCAGCACGGCGCGCGTGGAGAACCCGGGGTGCACGGTGAAGTGGTAGCCGGCCACGCGGGCCACGGTGTGCTCGGCCAGCGCCGCGGTCCACGCGGCGGAGCTGGGTCCGGCGGCCATGAGCGCGGCCGCGCCGGCCACCACGGCGGCAGCGCCCGCGGTGCCGCCCAGCAGTGTCTTGTGCTTCAACATCTCCTGCTCCTCGTTGGATGTGTGGGATGCAACGGCTTACGTTCGGTTGGTGCCCGGATCGCGCGTCCGCGGGTGCCGGCGTGGAACGAAGCCGCCGGATCGCGGCACGAGGCCGCACGCCGCGGGTACGAAGCACGACCCCCTGGACCGGATCGGGAGAACCGAATGACCGAAACGCTCGCCCCCACACGCCCGCTGGACGTGCGCCGTCTGGGCCTGGTTCCCTACGGCGACGCGCTGGAGCTGCAGAAGGAGCTGGTGAGCCAGCGCCGCGCGGGAGAGATCGGCGACACGCTGCTGCTGCTGGAGCACCCGCACGTGATCACGCTGGGCAGCGGCGCGCACGACGAGAACGTGCTGGTGTCGGCCGAGGAGCGGGCGGCGCGCGGCATCGAGCTGTTCGCGACCGGCCGCGGCGGCGACGTGACCTACCACGGCCCCGGGCAGCTGGTGGGCTACCCGATCCTCGACCTCAAGCCCGACCGCCAGGACCTGCACCGCTACCTGCGCGACCTGGAGGAGATGCTGATCGGCGTGCTGGGCGAGTTCGGCGTGGAGGGCGGCCGGAAGGCGGGGCTGACGGGGGTGTGGGCGGGCGACCGCAAGCTGGCGGCGATCGGCGTGCGCGTGTCGAGCGGATGGATCACCAGCCACGGCTTCGCGCTGAACGTGAGCACCGACCTGGGCTTCTTCGGAGCCATCGTCCCCTGTGGCATCCGCGACCACGGTGTGGGCTCGCTGAGCGAGGAGACCGGCCGCACCGTTACCCTGGCCCAGGCCGAGGCCGCCGTGGTGCGGCAGATGGCGCGCGTCTTCGGCACCGATGCGGCAGACTGATCCAAGCTCCGCATGAACCATTGCGCCGGCAGACCTGCTGAAGGGTCACACGGAGGCACAGAGACACGGAGAACTGCGACTTTTTCCCTGTGTCTCCGTGCCTCCGTGTGAGAAGCGGTTCAGCCGGATCTGCCATGAGCCGCGGAGCTCCGCGTGGGACGCAGTTGGCCGCCGTCCAGACGATGCGATGAACACGAAGGAGCGGAGGAAGCGGAGGCGCGCCTGGCACCCTGCTTCCTCCGCTTCTCCGTGTTCATGCGGTTCCGCCGCTCGTCTCCCAGATGAAGGCCGCGGACGCAGATCATCTACGCCATGTCCGCGTCGTCATCAATCCCCGTGATCGATCGGAGGAAGCGAACCGGCACCGGCCCAACCGAGGGCGTTCACGCACGGGCCGCGGAGGAGGCCGGGGTTCCTCCTCCGGGCTGAATCACCCACGCGCCGCCATCTTCTCCAGCGTCGTTGCGAGCACGTTGAGGTCCAGCGGCTTGGTGAGCACCGGAACGTCGGCGGCGTCGGTGCCGGGCCAGGCGGACACGCTCTCGACGTCGCCGGTCACGAACACCAGGCGCTGCTCCAGCCCTCCGCCGCGCTCCCTGAGCGCGGCCAAGAGCTGCCCGCCGCCCAGTCCCGGCATCCGCAGGTCGGAGAGGATGGTGTCGTAGCTCACCCCGCGCTCCTCCGCCTGGTCGAGCAGCGCCAGCGCCATGGCGCCCTCCTCCGCCTCGTCCACCACGTGCCCCCGCCGCCGCAGGAAGCGCGAGATCACGCGGCGCACGGCCGCCTCGTCGTCCACGAACAGCACGCGCAACGGCCGCCCCGGCCCGGTGGCGGCGGCGGCGGCGGGCGCGGCTTCGGGCACGGGCGCCGCCGGCTCGGGCGCGTGCGGCAGGTCGATGCGGAAGGCGGCGCCCGCGCCCACGCTGCTGTCCACCTGGATCTCGCCGCCGTGCTCGGTCACGATGTTGTGCACCAGGCTCAGGCCCAGCCCGGTGCCCTCGCCTGGCGCCTTGGTGGTGAAGAAGGGGTCGAAGATCTGCTCCAGCTGCCCCGGCGCGATCCCCGGGCCGTCGTCCACCACGTGCAGCGACACCCCCGTCCGGCTCCGGCGCGTGCGCACCACCAGCACCCCGCCCGTCCCGCCCGACATCGCCTGCTCCGCGTTGACCACCAGGTTCAGCAGCACCTGCTCGAGCTCGCCCCGGTCACCCAGCACCGCGGGAAGGTCGGGGTCGAGGTCCTCGCGCACCTCCACGTTGCGGGTGTGCAGGGCGTAGCCGCGCGTGCGGAGCACGTGGCGCGCAACGTCGTTCAGGTCCACGCGCCCGCGCTTGCGCGCGTCGCGGTGGGTGTCGCCCGCGAGCATGCGCAGGTTCGACACGATCGCGGCCATCCGGTCGGCCTCGCGGCGGATCGTTTCCAGGTCGTCGCGCTCGGCCGCGGTGCGCTCGTCCATCATCAGGAGCTGGGTGAAGCCCACGATGGCCGCCAGCGGGTTGTTCAGCTCGTGCGCCACGCCGCCCACCAGCGTGCCGATGCTGGCCAGCCGCTCGGCGCGCCGCAGCCGCTGCTCGCGCGCGAGCTCGTCCTCCACGTCGCGGCAGATGGTGAACACCAGCGTGCGCCCGTCGCGCTCCACCCGCTCCATGTGCGCCTCCACCGGGATCACCCGCCCGTCGGTGCGCCGCAGCGCCAGGCGGCCGCGCCACACGCCGTTCCCGCGCACGTCGCCCAGCGCCGATGCCAGCGCGGCGCTGGGCGGGCCGTCGGGCGCGAACGCCGCGAGCCCGGCGGCGGGAGGGGCCGCGGGGTCGTGCCCGAGCATCCGCCCGTGCGCCGCGTTGGCGTAGAGGATGCTGCCCTGCTCGTCGAGCACGTTCACGCTCTCGGCCAGGTTCTCGAGCGCGGCGGCGAAGAGCCGCATCTGGCTCTCGCGCTCCCGCTCGTCGGTCACGTCGCGCGCGATCCCGTGCCCGCCGGTGGTCACGCCCCCCTCGACGATGGCCGTGCCGTTGATGGAGACGAGCCGCCTCTCGCCCGAGGGCCGGAGGATGCGCAGCTCGATCGCGAAACCCTCGGTGTCGCCCGACACCAGGCGCGAGGAGATGTCGGCGGCGAGCGCCACGTCCTCGGGGGCGATCACCTCGGCGAAGTGCAGCCGCAGCAGCTCGTCCAGGGGGCGGCCCAGCAGCTCCACCCCGGCGGGGTTCAACTCGGTGAAGCGTCCCGACGCGTCCACGGCGTAGATCGTCTGCGGGGCGCGGTTGACCAGGCGGCGGTAGTGGGCGGCGCTCTGCGCCAGCGCCTCCTCCATCCGCTTGCGCTCGGAGATGTCGCGCGAGATCCCCACCACCCCCGTCACGCGGCGGTCCGCGTCGCGGAGCGGGGCCTTCATCGCGTGGTAGGTGCGCACCCCGGCTGCCACCTCGGCCGTTTCCTCGCTCACCACCACGTCGCCCGTCTCCAGCACCCGCAGGTCGGCCTCGCGGAACACGCGCGCGGTTTCGGGCGAGAGGAGGTCGGCGTCGGTGCGGCCCACGATCTCGGCGGGCGTGTAGCCCAGCGCCCGTGCCCCCGCCGAGTTCATCAGCAGGTAGCGCCCGTCCACATCCTTGGCGAACACCGCGTCGCCGGTCCCCTCGATGATGGTGTTCAGGAGCGCGTTGCTCGCCTCCAGCGCCTCGCGCGCCCGGCGCTCGCCGGTCACGTCGCGCTGCACGCCCACGAAGTGGGTGAGCCCGCCCCGCGCGTCGCGGATCGGGCCGACGCTGAGCCGGTTCCAGTAGGGCGTGCCATCCTTGCGGTAGTTGACCACCTCGGCGGTGATCGGCTCGGCGGCCGCGATGGCGGCCCAGATCGCCGAAGCCGTGTCGGGGTCGGTGTCGGGGCCGTGCAGGAAGCGGGTGTTGCGGCCCAGCACCTCCTCCTCGTCATAGCCGGTCATGCGCAGGAAGGCCGGGTTCACGTACACGATGGGGCGCCCGGGCTGGTGCGGGTCGGTCACCACGATCCCCTCGTCGATCGCCGCCAGGGCGCGGTCGCGCAGCCGCAGGCCCTCCTCGGCGGCGCGGGCGGCGGTCACGTCGAACATCACGCCGGCCAGCTCGCGCCGCCCGCCGTACTCCACGGCGCGCACCACGCCGCGCAGCCACACCAGGCGGCCGTCGGCCGCGCGCATGCGGTGCTCGAAGGTCTGCGGCCGCCCGCTGGCGCCCGCCTCGCGAAAGACGGCCATCGCCGCGTCGCGGTCGTCGGGGTGCACGTGGGCGGCCCAGAACCCGTCGTGGTCCGTCCACCCCGAGAGCGGGTGCCCCAGCAGGTGCTCGGCCTCGCGGCTGACGAAGGTGAAGCGCAGCGTGTCGGGGTCGGCCTGCCACACCACGGCGCCCACCGACTCGGCCACCATCTGGAAGCGCTGCTCCGCGTCGTGCCGGGCTCGCCGCGCGCCGTGGCGCTCCACCGCGTAGCGGATGGAGCGCTCCAGCATGGTGGCGTTGAGACCGCTCTTGCTCAGGTAGTCGGCGGCGCCGGCGCGCATCACCGCCATGTCGGTGCCCTGCTCGCCCTGCCCGGTGAGCAGGATCACGGGCGGGATCGCTTCCTCCAGCGGCATCCCGCAGAGGAAGTCGAGGGCGGTGTGCTCGCCCAGGCGGTAGTCGAGGAGGACCACGTCGTGGCTCCTCTCGCGCAGCAGGCGGAGGCCATCCGGGCAGCCCGGCGCCCATACGAGGTCGAAGGAAACGTCGCGCACCTCGTCGAGCAGGCCGCGCGTGATCACGTAGTCGTCCTCGTCGTCCTCCACCAGGAGGACGCGGATCGGGGGCGCGGCGTGGCTCACGTCGCTCATTGCGGGGGGAGCTGCACGATCTCGATCCAGTAGGTGCCCAGCCCGCGCATCACGTCCACCAGTCCCTCGAAGGTGATGGGCTTGGTGATGAACGACGAGGCGCCCAGGTCGTAGCTGCGCACCACGTCCTCCTCGGCCTGGCTGGTGGTCATCACCACCACCGGGATGCGGCGCAGGTCGGGGTCGGCCTTGATCGCCTCCAGCGCCTCGCGCCCGTCCATGCGGGGCATGTTCAGGTCGAGCAGGATCACGCCCGGGCGCGGCGACGCCGCGGCGTCGGCGTAGGGGCCCTCGCGCCGCAGGTACTCCAGCAGCTCCACCCCGTCGCCCACCGTGCGAAGCTCGTTGGCGAGCCGGCTCTCGGCCAGGGCGTCGCGCGCCAGGAGGCAGTCGTCCTCGTCGTCGTCGGCCAGCAGGATCACGATCGGGTCGCCGATCCGGTTCATGCCGCGTCCTTTCCGTGGGGGTGTGCGGGGAGCGTGACGATGAACGCCGCTCCCTCGCCCGGTGCGCTCTCGGTGCCGATCTCGCCGCCGTGGCGGTGCACGATCTTGCGGCAGATGGCCAGCCCCATCCCCGTGCCCTCGTAGGCGGTGCGCGCGTGCAGGCGCTCGAAGGGGGTGAAGATCCGGTCGCGGTAGCGCGGGTCGAAGCCGATGCCGTTGTCCTCCACCCGCAGCTCCACCGTGCCGCCCGCGGCCTCGGCGCCCGTCAGGCGCACCAACGGGGGCACGCCCTCGCGATGGAACTTGAGCGCGTTGCCGATCAGGTTCTGCAGCAGCTGGCGCATCTGCATGGCGTCGGCGCGGACGGGGGGGAGCGGCCCCACCTCCACCCGGCCGCCGCTCTCGTCGATGCTCGCCTGAAGGTCGGCGATCACCTCGCCGGCCACCCGTGCCAGGTCGACCGGCACGAACGGCTCGGCCCGGGTGCCCACGCGCGAATAGGCGAGCAGGTCCTGGATCAGCGTCTGCATCCGCCGCGCGGCGGCCTGCATGCGCCGCAGCAGGTCCTGCCCCTGGTCGCCCAGCGCGGCTGCGTGCTGCGCGGCGAGCCGGTCGCCGAACGCGTGGATCTTGCGCAGCGGCTCCTGCAGGTCGTGGCTCGCCACGTAGGCGAAGTCCTGCAGCTCGCGGTTGGAGCGCTCCAGCTCGCGCGCGTAGGCCTCCAGGCGCGAGCGGACCTCCACCCGGTCGGTCACGTCGCGGCTGTTGGTCACGATCCCGCGCACAGCGGGGTCGCCCAGCAGGTTGCGCCCCACGCCGTCGAGCCAGCGCCAGCTCCCGTCGGCGCGCCGCGCGCGGCGTTCGAAGGGAATGTTCTCGCCGGGGCGGGCGAGCGTCTCGCGGAGGAAGCCCTCGACCCGCTCGCGGTCGTCGGGGTGCACGCGCTCCAGCACCGGGCGGCCAATCCACTCGCGGTGCCCGTAGCCGAGCACGGTCTCCAGCGCCGGGCTGTCATAGGCGATCGCGCCCTCGCCGTCCAGGATGGTGACCATGTCGTGCGCGTTCTCGGTGAGCGAGCGGTACAGCGCCTCGCTGCGCGCCAGGGCGGCCTCGGCCTCGCGCCGGGCGGTGATGTCCTGGATCTGGGCGATGAAGTGGAGCGGCTCGCCCGCCTCGTCGCGGAGCAGCGAGCCGGTTAGAAGGCCCCACACCGGGTGCCCGTCGCGGTGGATGTACCGCTTCTCGAACTGGTACGAGGGGATCTCGCCGGCCAGGAGCTGCCGCGCGTGGGCGAGGTCGGCGTCCAGGTCGTCGGGGTGCGTGATCTCCTGAAAGGTCCGCCCGAGCAGCTCGGCCCGGGAGTAGCCTACCAGCGCCGACAGCGCGGCGTTCACGTCGAGCCAGCCGCCGTCGAGCGCCACCAGCGCCATCCCGATCGGCGCGTGCTCGAACGCCGTCTGGAACAGCTCGCGGCTGGCCCGCAGCTCGCGCTCGGCGCGCTTGCGGTCGCTGATGTCGTGCACGATCCCCTGGTAGCCCACCACCTCGCCGTCTTCGCGGCGCCGCACCGTGGCCGAGTAGATCACGTCGCGCACCGAGCCGTCCTTGCGCCGCACCCGGACCTCGAAGTCCTGCACCGAGCCGTCGCGCTCCAGCGCCTCCCGGAAGCGCTGCCGGTCGGCGGGGTCGGCGTAGGTCTCCACGGCGTTCATCCGCGAGAGCTCGTCGCGCGAGTAGCCGGTGAGGGCCAGGATGGCGTCGTTGAAGCTCTCCGTCTCGCCGTCGCGCCCGGTGATGAACACGCCGTCGCGCGACTGCTCGAAGAGGCCGCGGTACAGCCGCTCGCTGCGGCGGATCCGCTCGGCCGCGCGGCGGGCGGCGATCAGCTCGGCGGCCCCCGCCGCCAGGTCGCAAAGCGCCTGCCGGTCGCCCTCGCTCCACCGCCGCGCGCGGGTGTCGGCCACGCACAGGGCGCCCACCACGCGACCGCCGCCCGCGAGCGGAACCGCCAGCCAGGCGCGGAACGGTTCGCCCGGCACCTCGCCGCCCGGGGGGCCCGCGTCGTCGGCCTCCAGCGGCTCGCCGGGGCCCGCCGCCGCCAGCCGGCAGCACGCCGCCAGCTGTGCCTCGCCCCCCGGCACCGCGGCCAGCCCCACCGAGCCGCGGGGGTGCTGGCACTCCCGGCCGGAGAGCGTGACCAGCGCCGCCGGCGCGTCCAGCAGCCGCGAGGCCAGGCGCACGAGGCGGTCGAGGGGTTCCTGGGGCATGGCTCCCGCCGGGGGAACCGGGTGGACCACGCCGGGAGCCTCGGGATTCACGGTTGAATTGACATCAAGAGACTGCATGGAGGCGGGGCCCGAACTGCGTGGGTGGACCGATTCTGCAGACGCCAGGCGGCGAAACGAAGGACCTGGGGGATTTGGAGCCGATTGTGACGGTGTGTACGATACCGGCGCGCCACCGCTTGCGCAATCCCTTGTCGCAACGGGTTTTGCCCCGTCGCCACGCCCGATGGTGCCGTCGTGGCTCACGATCCTTTCAGGCACTGGGATCAGTGCGCGCTGCACCGGGCCTGCCCCGCGGGAGGCCGCGAGACGTTCCGTCCGGCCATCTACCAACCCTCCGCCACGAGCAGCCGGCGAGTGGTGCGGACGATCGCGGCCCACGCAGGGGAGACGACCAGCCAGGCCCCGCGTCACCTGCCGCGAGTGGATCCCGCCCGTCCGTTCCCCTCGTTGTTTCGGGCTAACGCATTCTCGCCCGGAGCAGCGGAGAGCGAGACAGGCGGATTACCCTACTCGTGTATTCGTATCTACTCGACCCGTGGGAACCGTCGACGAGAGACATCGAGCGGACCGGCCCTCCCGAATGATTTTCTGCGAGGGGTATGATGATGACAACGGTTCGATCGATCGTGCATCCGAGCTGGTTCGGCAAAGGCCTCATCCGCATACCGGGTCCCGCATAAATCATTGCGGCAGCAGGACCTGCTGAAATGTCACACAGAGGCGCAGAGGCACAGAGAAAAATCCGCAGTTCTCTGTGTCTCTGTGCCTCCGTGTGAGAAAGCAGTTCAGCCGGACTTGGAATTATCGAAATACTGGATCCGCGAATCGACCGTGCATTCGGAAATCCCGCTACGGAAGAATGTCACACGGAGGAACGGAGGGAACGGAGGAACAGCAGGGCAGTTCTCCCTTCCAGCTCGGACGGCCCCCTCGCGATGGGGAAGGTGGTGGGAACGGCGGCCCGCGGGGTCAGTCGCCGTCGCGCAGCGCGGCGTGGACGGCGTCGAGGAGTTGCTCGGCGGTGAAGGGCTTGGGGAGGAAGCGGGCGCCGGGGTCGAGCACGCCGTCGCGCTGCACGGCCTCCTCGGCATAGCCCGAGACGTAGACCACGGGCACCTCGGGGCGCACGGCCCGCAGCCGCGCCGCCAGGTCGCGCCCGCCCATGCGCGGCATCACCAGGTCGGTCACCAGCACGTGCAGCGGGCCGTCGTAGTCGCGCGCCACGGACAGCGCCTCCTCGCCGTCGGCCGCCTCCAGCACGGTGAAGCCGCCGCGGCGCAGCACCCGCACCGCCAGCCTGCGCACCGTCACCTCGTCCTCGGCCAGGAGGACGGTGCCCTCGCCGCGCGCGGGGAGCGAGGACGCGGCCGCGGCGGGCGACGCGGCGGCCGGCGCGCCCACCGGCGGCAGGTAGATGCGCACGCGGGTGCCGCGCCCCAGCTCCGAGTCGATCCAGATGAAGCCGCCGCTCTGCTTGACGATGCCATAGACGGTGCTGAGCCCCAGCCCCGTGCCGCGCCCCGCCGGCTTGGTGGTGAAGAACGGCTCGAAGGCCCGCTCGCGGGTGTCGGGGTCCATCCCCTGGCCGGTGTCGCTCACGCACAGCATCACGTAGCGGCCCGGCACCACGTACGGGTGGGTGCGCTTCAGCTCTTCGTCCAGCTCCACGTCGGCCGTCTCCACGATCATCTTGCCGCCGCCGGGCATGGCGTCGCGCGCGTTGACGGCCAGGTTCAGCACCACCTGCTCGATCTGCCCCGGGTCGGCCCGCACCTGCGCCAGGGCGGGGGCCAGGCGGGTGACCAGCTCCACGTCCTCGCCGATCAGCCGGCGCAGCATGCGCTCCATCTCCTGCACCACGCCGTTGAGCGCCAGCACCCGCGGCTGCAGCACCTGGCGCCGGCTGAAGGCCAGCAGCTGGCGGGTGAGGGCGGCGGCGCGGTCGGCGGCCTTGCGGATCTCCTCCACGTCGTCGCGGCGCGGGTCGCCGGCGGGGATGTCGAAGAGCAGCAGCTCGGCGTTGCCGCGGATGGCGGTGAGCAGGTTGTTGAAGTCGTGCGCCACGCCGCCCGCCAGCCGCCCCACCGCGTCCATCTTCTGCGCCTGCAGCAGCTGCTGCTGCGACACGCGCAGCGCCTCCTCGGCGTGGCGGCGCTCGGTCACGTCGCGCGAGTTGACCACGATCCCGGCCACGGCGGGGTCGTGCAGCAGGCTGGTGCCGATCGCCTCCAGCGTGCGAAACGAGCCGTCGGCGTGGCGGAGGCGGAACTCCAGCCACTGCGGCTCGCCGGGGCCGCGGATGGCGCGGTCGAACACCTCCAGCACCGCCGGCACGTCGTCGGGGTGCACCAGCTCGAAGAGGTACACGCCGTTCAGCGCGCGCCGGTCGTAGCCCAGCGTGCGCTCCACCGAGGGGCTCACGAAGCGCACGTCGCCGTCGCCCTCCAGCACGGTGATGATGTCGTGCGCGTTCTCGATCAGCGAGCGGAAGTGGCGCTCGCGGTCGCGCAGCGCCTCCTCGCCCTCGCGACGCACGGTCACGTCGCGGGTGTTGTAGACGATGCCGCGCACCGCGGGGTCGGCCAGCAGGTTGCGCGCGGTGACCTCCACGGCCCGGGGGGTGCCGTCGCGGTGCACCATCCGCAGCTCCACCTGCACCCGCGCGCCGGGCGTGCCGGTGAGCTGCCGGAACACCGGCGCGGCCAGCTCCATGTCGTCGGGGTGGATGGTGGCCAGCACGTTCATCCGCGCCCACTCCTGCGGGGTGTAGCCGGTGAGCGCCGTCACGCCGGGCGAGATGAAGCGCAGCGAGCCGTCGGCGTCGCCCACGGCCACGATCTCGCCCACGGCCTCGGTGAGCGCGCGGAAGTACTCGCCGCTGCGGCGCAGCGCCTCCTCGGCCTGCTTCCGCTCGGTCACGTCGGTGACGAAGCCCTCCAGCACCGCGGGCGCGCCCGGGCGCTCCACCGGGCGACCGTTCTCCTGCAGCCAGCGCTCGCGGCCGCCGCGGTGGGTGATGCGGTACTCCAGCGTGAACGGCCGCGCCTCGGCCACGGCCGCCTCCACCTCGCGCCACACGCGCTCGCGGTCGGCCTCCACGATCAGCTCGCCGAAGGCGGCCACGCGGCTGCCCACCAGCTCGTCGGGCGCGTAGCCGGTGAGCGCCAGCGCGCCCTCGCTGGCGAACTCCAGCGTGTAGCCGCGGTCGAAACGGCAGCGGTACGCCATCCCCGGCAGGTTGCCCAGCAGGGTGGCCAGCGCGCGGCGGCTCTCGCGCAGCTCGGCCTGGGTGCGGCCGTTCTCCACCGCGTAGCGCAGCGTGCGCTCGAGCAGCGCCGGGGTCAGCTCGTCCTTTTCCAGGAAGTCGGCGGCCCCGGCGCGCATGGCCTGCACGTCCAGCTCGCGCCCGCCCTGGCCGGTGAGCAGCACCACGGGGGTGGCCACGCCGCGCGCGGCGGCCTCGCGCACCAGGTCCACGCCGGTGTGCGCGCCCAGGCGGTGGTCGGCCAGCACGGCGTCGTAGCGGCCGTCCAGCCGCTCCAGCGCCTCGGCGTAGCTGGCGGCGCGCTCCACCACGAAGCCGCCGGCCTGCCGCAGCAGGCCGCCGGTGAGGACGAAGTCGTCGTCGTCGTCCTCCACCACCAGCACGCGGAGCGGGGTTGGGGGCATGGCCTAGTCGGGCTCCGGAAGCGACACCGTCTCGCCCCAGTAGCGGCCCAGGTTGCGCATCACCTCCACCAGCCCCGAGAAGGTGACGGGCTTGGTGATGAACGAGTTGGCGCCCAGCTCGTAGCTGCGCGCCACGTCCTCGCCGCGGCTGGAGGTGGTCAGCACCACCACGGGGATGCGGCGCAGCGCCGGGTCGCCGCGGATCTCGCGCAGCGCCTCCAGCCCCCCCATGCGCGGCATGTTCAGGTCGAGCAGCACCAGCGCGGGGCGCGGCGCCGGGGCCGGCGGGGCGTAGCGGCCGTCGCGGCGCAGGTACTCCAGCAGCTCGGCGCCGTCTTCCACGCAGTGCAGGACGGCCTCCACCGGCGCCGCGCGCAGGGCGTCGCGCGCGAGCAGCCGGTCGTCCTCGTCATCGTCGGCCAGCACGATGGTCAGCGGTTCGGGCGCGCTCATGGCGGATCCATCGAGACGATCGGGGTGCGAGGCGACGCGGTGCCGCGGGGGAGCGCTCCGCCGCGCGTGGCCTTGGCGCGGCACCCGGCCGTGCGGCGCGCCGGCGGCGGCGGCGCGGCCGGGCGGGTCATGCGTCCTCCCGGCGGCCGCCGGCGGCGGGCACCGGCAGCGTGACGGTGAAGGTGGCGCCGCCGCCCGGCTCGCCGCGGGCGTGGATGGTGCCTCCGGCCGCCTCGGCGATGCGGCGGCAGATGGCCAGCCCCATCCCGGTCCCCTCGTACTCGCCGCGCCCGTGCAGCCGCTGGAAGGGCTGGAAGATGCGATCGGCGTGCGCCGGGTCGAAGCCGATTCCCCGGTCGGCCACCACCAGGCGCACGCTGCGCCCGCCGTCGCCCTTCTCCGTCTCCACGTGGACCTCGGGCGGGGTGCCGGGGAGGTGGAACTTGAGGGCGTTGGCCAGCAGGTTCTGCAGCAGCTGCCGCATGTGGGTGGGGTCGGCGAGCACGGTGCCCAGCGTGCCCGCGTCCACCCACGCCCGGGTGTCGCGCAGCCGCGGCTCCAGGTCGGCCAGCACCTCGGCCAGCACGGCGTCCATGTCCACGGGCTGCACCTGGGCGCTCTGGCGGCCCAACCGCGAGTACTGCAGCAGCTCGCGGATGAGCTGCTGCATGCGCGCGGCGGCGGCCTGCATGCGCGCCAGGTAGTCGCGCCCGTCGCTTCCCAGCTCCGCGCCGAAGCCCTGCTGCAGGCGGTCGCCGAACGCGCGGATCTTGCGCAGCGGCTCCTGCAGGTCGTGCGAGGCCACGTAGGCGAACTCCTCCAGCTCGCGGTTGCTGCGCTCCAGCTCGCGCCCGTGCTCGCGCAGCCGCGTCTCCATCGCCAGCCGCTCGGACACGTCCACGAACGCCGCCACCGCGTACGCCACCCGCCCGTCGGGGTCGAAGACGGGGGCGGCGTCCACGTGCAGCGGCACGCGCCGCCCGCCGGGGCGCACCTCCAGGTCGTCCACCGACACGGCGCGGCCGGCCAGGGCGTTGACCATGGGAAGCCGCTCGACGGGGTAGGGGAGGTCGGTGCCGGTCAGGTACATGGCGTGGCTGCGCGCGGCGGTCTCCACGTCCATCTGCTCGTCGGGGTCGCGGCCCAGGAGCTCGCGCGCGGCGTGGTTGGCGTAGTACACGCGCCCGCCGGCCTCGCGGATCAGCACGCCTGCGGGGATGGCTTCCATGAACTGGAAGAGGCGCGCCTCGCTCTCGCGCAGCAGCTGCACGGCGCGCTCGCGCTCCACCACCATCCCCAGCTGCGTGCCCAGGTTGCCCAGCAGCTCCATCAGCTCGGGGTCGGGGCGCTGCGGGCTGCCGGAGAAGAACTCGGCCACCGCCACCACCTCGCCGCCCGCGCAGATCGGCCACGCCACGGCGCCGCGCAGCCCCACCCGCGCGGCCGCCGCGCCGCGGACGAAGCCGGGCTCGGCCTGCACGTCTTCGCTCCACACGGGCACGCGCGTGGCCTCCACCTTTCCCACCAGGCCCACGCCCGTGGCGATGCGGACGCGCTCGGTGGCCTCGCGCAGCGGGGCGAAGGCCCCGTCGTCGTCCACCCGCCAGATCCCCGAGCTCACCAGCTGGCCGCCGCCGTCGCGCACGAACACGTGGCCCACCGGCCAGCCGGTGTAGGCGCAGGTCAGCTCCAGCGCCTCGCGCAGCACCTCGTGCAGCGATCCGGCGCGGTTGGCGGCCGCCGACACGCGCTGCATCAGCTCCTGCACGGCGGCGCGGCGGCCCAGCGCCGTGGCCGCGCGGCGGCGCTCGGTCACGTCTTCCACCAGCGCCAGCGCGAAGACGGGGCGGCCGGCGCGGCTGCGCACGGTCAGCTTGATGCGCACCGAGGTCTCGCCGCCGCCGTGCGCGCGCAGGCGCAGCCCGTCGTGCACGTCGGCCTCGCGGCCATGCGCCAGCGCGTGGGTCAGCGCGGCCACCTCGCCGGCGTCGCCGCGCAGGTACGACGCGAGCGGGCGCCCGAACAGGCGCGCCGGTCGCATCCCCATCATCCGCGCCAGCGAGCGGTTGCCGCGCAGGATCCGGCCGCCCAGGTCCAGCACCGCGATCCCCGAGGCCGAACCCTCGAAGATCGCGCGGAACACCCCGATCCCCCGGCGCGACGGCGACGTGCGGCTCCGCCCGGCGCCCGCGAGCAGGGCGGCCGCGTCGGCCAGCGCGGCGCGGTCACCGGCGCTCCACTCGCGCGGCCGCAGGTCGGCCACGGCCACGCACCCCCCGCCCGCCAGCGGCACCCCGGCGAACGCGCCGATCCCCGTCCGCTCGTCCGCGAGGTCGGCCGCGTAGAGCCCGGTGTCCCCCGCATCCGCCGCGCGCCGGCAGAGGGTGTCGAGCGACGCGCGCGCCTCCTCGCCCAGCTCCGCCACCGCGTGCAGGTGCACCACGCCGCCGGACAGGACGGCGCCCACTGGCGCGCCCGCGGCCCGCGCGGCGAGGCGCGCCGCGGCGGCGAAGTGCGCCGGTGCGGAGGTCGGCGGTGGGGCTGCGGGCGTGGTCTGCGTGGGCATCCGGTAGCGCCGCCGGGTGGGGCGAGCGGTGCGTGGAGTGGTGGCGGTGGCGCCTTGCGGAATGCAATGGCTGCAACGTAGCCCGCCGCTCGGCAAACGACAATCGCGGCGAATACCCGGTGTGCACGATGCGAGCGCGGGAGATGCGTCATCCCTGCGCCGGATACGCCTTTCGCCCGGTGAAGCATGGGACTGGTGGCGCGTTCGGAACGTCCGGTCGTGCGACCCGGGCAGACGAATCGGGTCACACGGAGGAAGCGGAGGAAACGGAGAACGGCTCGCCTTTCCTCCGCTTCCTCCGCTCCTCCGGGTGACGTTCTTCCGTGGCGGTCCGTCCGGATGCGTGGAGGGTGGGCCAGTCCGGTGCCGGGGACCGGGATCAGGCCGAGCGCTCCATCTCGGAGCTGACCTCGCCGCCCAGGAGGATGACGAGGGAGGTGTAGTCCATCCACAGCAGCAGCACGATCATCCCCCCCAGCACGCCGTAGGTCTTTCCGTACGAGCCGAAATTCGCCGCGTACAGGCGGAAGCCCAGCGTGGCCAGCAGCCACAGCCCGGCCGCGACGAGCGAGCTCTTGAGCAGCACGGCCTTGCAGCCGCGCTGGTTGCGGTTGGGGAGAAGGTAGTAGACCGTCCAGAACGCGCCCACCACCAGCGCCAGCCCCACCGGCCACTGCAGGATGGACCAGGCGATGCCCAGCCCCAGCGCCTTCGCGATGGCCGGCCCGGCCAGCAGGGCCGCGCTCCCCGCCAGGAAGAGCAGCCCCACGGCCAGCAGCGCCGCCAGCGCCACCAGCCGCCGCTTGACGAAGCCGCGTGCGCACTTTACCCCGTAGGCGGCGTTCAGCGTGTCTTCCAGCGCCATGAACACGTTGGCGCCGGCCCACAGCGACAGCAGCAGGCCGATGGAGAGGAGGCCGGGGTGCTCCTTGTGGACCACCTCGGTCACGAAGCCGTTCACCAGCACGCCGGCCTCGGCGGGGAGGTTGCGCTGCAGGTTGGCCGTGAGCCACGCCGCCGTGTCGTCGCCGCCGAAGATGCCGGCCAGGCCGAAGGTGGCCATCAGCAGAGGCGGCAGCGACATGAAGAAGAAGTAGGCGACCTTGGCCGCCTGGTTCGCCACGTCGTCGCTCTGGTACCTGGTCCACACGCGCTTCCACAGCGGCCACGAAAGCGGCGGCGCGTCCGCGCTCCTGGTGGGGCTCCCCGCGTTCCGCCGCATCGGCGTCCGCTCGCCCATGTCCGCGTTGGCGGCGTCCGCATCGTCGCGCGTGGGCTGGGACGAGCGGATGGCGGAACCGCCGCGGGAGATGATGAGACCGGCGCGCCCACCCGCCCCGCGCCCGTCGGCCGGCGCGTCGGTCGATCCGCCGGTCGCGCGACCGAGGCTGGAACGGGGCGCCGTCATCTCCGCCTTCGCCCAATCCCCCGTCTCGCGCAACGTCGCCACCGTCCGCTCGGGCGCGAGGGATTGTGACCGCATGGCGCGCAGGGCGGCGAGCAGGAGGACGGCGCCGACTGCGACGAGCGCGATGCCCACGATCAGCGCGGCGAGCCAGTAGCGGCCCCCCAGCAGGTCGCCCAGGCCGAAGACCAGCGCCTCGAGCAGCACCAGCCCACCCACCGCCGTGGTCACGCCGCCGATGGCCAGCCGGGCGGCGTTGCCCACCAGCGAGCGCGCGCCCTGCCGCAGCTCGGCGCGGGCGAGCGCGAGCTCCTGGCGCACCAGGCTCGACGCGTCGGCGCCCAGGCGGCCGAAGAGCTCGCCGATCGATTCGGCCGCATACGCGGGGTCCGCGGGCGGCGGGGAAAAACGGGTGTCGTGGTCGGCCATGCGCTCCGGAGGGCACAATTGCGTGCGGCAACACGGCGCGGCGCAAAAGCAATGCCCGTTGCCTGAAGGCGTTTTCCGTAGCAGATTGGCGCCGGGTTTCCACTGCGCACGGCCCCGCCCGGAGGCTGGACTTGAGGAGGGTGTCACAGACGGCCGCAGGCATCGTGCTGTTCCACGTGGACGGCGGCGAGCGGCGCTACCTGCTGGTGCGCTCGGCGCTGACGCGGCGGCCCATCTGGGAATTCCCCAAGGGCGGTGTGGAGGCGGGCGAGACCGACGAGGTCGCGGCCGAGCGCGAGCTGCAGGAAGAGGCCGGTGTGCGCGAGGGCGACTACCGCGTGATCCCCGGCTTCCGCGAGGAAGAGCGCTACGTGTTCACGCAGGGCAAGGGCGAGGCCCGCGTGCTGATCGTGAAGCGCGTGGTCTACTTCGTGGCCGAAAGCCACACCGACGCCGTCACCATCTCGCACGAGGCCGAGGCGTACCGCTGGGCGCCCTACGAGGAGGCGCACCGGCTGCTGCGCTTTCCCGGCAAGCGCGCCGTGCTGGAGCGCGCGGAGGTGTTCATCAACCGGGTGCTGGCGGTGCCGCAGGGGAGCTGAGCCACCCCCGTCCGCTGGGGGTCGATGCGGACCGTTCGATTTCGCGATGTGGGGATCCGGACCTCGGCGCGGGTGGCGCAGATCTACACGGGCGGCTGAAGCCGCGGCAACGACTACGGGAAGCCTCGCAAACGGCGCGAGGCTGCGGGCGGCATCTCCGCGGCACCGGAATCCCCGGCGCTAACCGATGCCGGCGAGCAGTCCGCGAAGCGGACTTCGTGCCGTTGTTGCCGCGAATTCATTCGCCCGGTCTGCGCAGGCGCCTGCTCTACGCGCAGGCAGTTTCCCCGCGACTACGGGGAGCCTCGAACCGGCGCGATGGTTCCAAACGTGAAAGAGGCCGCTCTCCCCGAGCGGCCTCTTGCCGTCCTGTCCGCAGCCGTGTCCTTCCCCATCCGACGTAGCCCGACAGTCCCCCCTACCCCTGTGCCGGAAGCCGCACGGTGAAGCGGCTTCCGCGGCCCGGCTCGCTCTCGGCCGTGATCTTCCCGCCGTGCTGCTGGGCGATCATGTTGGCGATGGCCAGCCCAAGGCCGGTGCCGCCACTGCGCTCGCGCGCGGCGTCGGCGCGGTAGAAGCGGTCGAACACGCGGGGCAGGGCCTCGGGGGCGATGCCGCTCCCGGTGTCTTCCACCACCACCTCGGCCCAGCGCCGCGCGGCCGCGGCGCGCGCGGGCGGCGCCTCGTCCTGCCCCGCGACGGGCACGGGCGCGGGCGCCGCCGGCTCGTCCACCACGCGCGAAACGATGGTGACCGCGCCGCGGTCGGTGAACTTGACCGCGTTGGACACGAGGTTCAGGAACAGGCGTCGCAGCGGCCCGGCCGCGCCGGTGAGCGGGAGCGAGTCGGGCGTCTGCAGCCGCACCTCCACCGGCTTGCCCATGGCCAGCGCCTCGCCCACGTCCTGCACGTCGCGCAGCACGGCGGCCAGGTCCACCCGCTCCATGGCCGGGGCCACGCTCTGGTCGCCGCGCGCCAGGGTGAGCAGGTCTTCCACCAGGTTGAGCATCGAGCGCGTCTCGTCCAGCACCTCCTCCAGCGTATCGCGCAGCTCGGGCTCGCTGCGCGGCCGCGCCAGCGCCACCTCGGCGGTGCCGCGGATGGCGGTGAGCGGGGTGCGCAGCTCGTGGCTGGCGTCGGCGGTGAAGCTGCGCAGCGCCTCCACCGCCCGCTCCAGGCGCCCCAGCATCCCGTTCACCGCCATCGACAGCTCGCGCAGCTCGGCCGGGTGCTCGGGCTCCTCCACCCGCCGCGACAGCCCGGTGATGCCGATCTCGCGCGTGGCCAGCAGCAGCCGGTTGAGCGGCTGCAGCACGCGGTTGGCCACCGAGTACCCCACCAGCGCCGCCGCCAGCGCCGTCACCGGGATCAGCAGCAGCGCGATCACCGCGAACGAGCGAACGGCCTTCTTCTCCACGTCGCCCGTTCGGGCCACGTAGATGTCCACCACCTCGCCCGTGGCCAGCCGCGTGCGCCGGCGCAGCGCCTCCACGTCGCCCGGCGCGGGGGGGAGCGGGTCTTCGCGCACGGCGATGCGGGGGATGTTGGGCGGGGCGATCAGCTGCTCGGCCGCCAGCGCCGTCTGCCGCAGCGACTGGGTGCCGGCGCGCGCCAGCGTCTGCCGCATGATCAGGTAGGTGGCGCCGGCGAAGAAGGCCAGCGCCGTCACCAGCACCGCCGTGTAGCCCACCACGATCTCGCGCCGCAGCGAGTGCGAACGACCGCGCATGGGCGCCGCCGGCGGCGTGCTGGCCGGGCCCGCCGGCAGCTCGGGCGCGGCCACCACCGCGGGGCGCGGGCGGGGCTGCGTGGACATCATTCCGGCACCCGCTCGGCCGCCGCGCGGCCGTCGCCGGGGTTGCGCACCACGTAGCCCACACCGCGCACCGTCTGGATCAGCTCGCGGTCGCGGTCCTGCAGCTTGTTGCGCAGCGAGTTCACGCACACGTCCACGATGTTGGTGCCGGGGTCGAAGCGGATCCCCCACACGTGCTCCATCAGCGTGGCGCGGCTCAGCGGGCGGTCGGCGTTGCGCATCAGGAACTCGAGGAGCGCGAACTCCTTG
>Ga0247773_1000043_pt1 | contig 52596 bp, 44 predicted proteins | sample UWRJL092311B6_FD_179934 | JGI IMG/M metagenome (GOLD analysis project Ga0247773, IMG submission 179934) | Plant litter microbial communities from Arlington Agricultural Research Station in Wisconsin, United States - UWRJ-L092-311B-6 | ecosystem: Environmental > Terrestrial > Plant litter >... | reverse complement strand
GTGAAGGTGTCGCTGCAGCCCACCTCGCTGGTGGACGAGAAGGCGGCCGGCGCCCAGCCGGTCGGCGCGTCCGCCAAGGCGATCACCAGCAGCCGGCTGGTGGTCGGCAAGGTCGCGGCCGGCCAGTTGCCGGTCAGCGCCCGGGCCGCGGTGTCGGTCCGGCAGTCCACCCTGACCCGGCAGAACGGCGCCTGGTCCTTCGCCGGGGTCAGCGCGCCCGGCTACTACCTGCTCACCTTCGCCAAGCCCGGCTACCAGACCCGGCAGTACATCCTCAACGCGGCCGACGCCGACGCCACCGAGCCGCTGCCGGTCGCCATGACCGCCGGCCACGGCAGCCTGACCGGCCGGATCACCGGGCCGGCCGGCGCGGTGGGCGGGGCGACCATCACCATCAGCGACGGCCAGAACGTGGTGGCCACCAGCTCCACCTCGTCCGGCAGCGTCGGCAACTGGAAGGTCGACGGGCTGTCCACCCCGGGCACCTTCCTGATCAACGCCAGCAAGGACGGCCTGAGCCTGGAGTCGGCGCTGGTCACCCTGGCGGCCGGGCAGTCCAAGTCGCTGAACCTGAGCCTGAAGTCGGGCATGGGATCGCTGGTCGGCACCGTCGCGGGCACCGACAGCCTGGGCGTCACCGGCGGGGTCGGCGGCGTCACGGTGACCGCGACCGACGGCAAGATCACCCGGACCGCGACCACCGTCACCAGCGGACCGGTCGGCCGCTACACGCTGCCCGCGCTGCCGGCCCCCGGCAAGTACACGGTGACCTTCGCCCTGGACGGCTTCCTGCCGCAGACCCAGGAGGTCACGCTGGCCACCGGGCAGTCCAAGGCGGTCGCGGACGCGATGCTGAGCCCGGCCAACACCGTGGTCGGCGGCACCGTCACCGACGCGGCCGGCCTCGGCCTGGTCGGTGCCGGCCTGGTGCTGACCGGTCCGGCGAACACCTACAAGACCATGAGCGTGTCCAACCCGCTCGGCTCCTTCCGGTTCAACGGGGTGGCGCCGGGCACCTACGTGCTCGGCGCGGAGCTGTACGGCCGGATCACCAGCTACGCCACCGTCACCGCCAAGGTGGGCGGCACCGACCCGGTGGTGCTGAAGCTGGCCGAGACGCCGGGCGGGGTGCTGCCGGCCAGCTCGCACGTCCGGGGCCGGATCACCGACGCGCGCAGCGGCGGCCCGCTCAGCTGCGACCAGGCCGACGACTACGACCCGACGCTGCCGCCGGGCAGCAAGGCCAACGTGGACCTGTGCAAGCTCAACGTCGGGGTGGACGTCTCCCAGCCGGCAGTGGACGCCGCCTGCGCGGTGGGCGGCACGCCCAACCCGATGGTGGTCTGCGGGGTGGATCCGACGCAGGAGTACACCGTCCCGTCGATCGACCTGAAGCCGCTGACCGGGCTGCTGCCCGGCCTGCACCACCTGGCGGTCAGCGCGCCGGGCTACGAGGCCGGCAAGGTGGACGTGCAGGTGCCGCTCGGTGGCACCGTCGAGGCACCGCAGCTGGCGCTGTACCCGTCGGCCACCGTGGTCGGCACCGTCAACGCCGCGGTGGGCAGCCTGAGCACCGGGCCGGACCTGACCAAGGCAGACGACCCGGACGAGCCGGTGCCGACCGGCCAGGACTACGCCCACCAGGTCGACTACCGCACCTGCGTGGTGGTCCGGCCGGCCAACCCCGCACCGACCACCGCGCCGACCTGCAGCCTGGTGCCGCCGGCCGCCGGTTCCAGTGCCGGCCCGACCTGCGCGCCGGTGCCGGCGGTGGGCAAGTGCTCGCTGACCTCCACCTCGGACGGTTCCTACACGGTGCGCGGCCTGGCGCACGGCACCTACCTGGTCTACGTGCACCCGCTCAATCCCGAGTACCGGCCGGTGGCCGGCGCCCAGGTGATCCTGGACCGCGGTGCCACCGGGCGCTACGACGCCAACCTGCACCGGCTGGCCCGGCTGGTGCTGTCGGTGCTGGCCCCGAACGACTCGGGTGGGCTGGTGAACGCCACCGACCCGGTGCCGGTCACCGTCACACCCGCGCCGGTGGCGGCGCAGTCGGTCCTGCAGACCGGTATCGCCGGCCGGATCCGGATCGTGGCACTCGGCGCCGGCTCGCACATCGTGGCGGCGTCGCGGGGTGCCAACAGCGGCAGCATGTCGGTGCCGGTGGGTGAGGACCAGGAGCTCAACACCCAATTGGCGATGACCCAATCGATCCCGCAGCTGATCGGCTGGGTGAGCAGTTCCTACACCGGTACCGCGCAGGGGCTGGCCAACGCCTCGGTCACGGTCAGCGGGGTGGTGGCCTACTCCGGCACCACGCCGATCCGGGCCCAGGTGAACGTGGTCACCGATTCCCGTGGCTGCTTCGCGGTGACCGCGGACGGCAACGCGCCGACCTCGGGAATGGGAGCCTGCGCCAGCAACTTCGCCGACATCCCGCGGGCCCGGCTGGCACTGGTGATCGGGCAGGCCGACATCAGCATCACCGCCGACAAGTACAACGGCTACAGCGCCACCGGCATGGCGGTGACCACCGGTTCGCTGATCGCGGTCAACATGGTGCCGACCGCACGGCCGATCTCGGGCACCGTGACGATCAACCCGGCCGACGTCAACGTGCACCGCTCGAACGTCACCATCACCGTCAACCGCAAGGCGATCGGCACCGGCACGGTCGACGTCCGCTCCGACGACAACGGCGCGCTGAGCTGGGAGGACTCGGAGTACTCCCAGCCGAACCTGGTACGCCCGGGCAACTACACCCTCACCGCGAGCCTGCCCGGTTACGCCAGTTCCACCGTCAGCTTCACCTGCGACCTCGGGGTGGACTGCGTGGTGCCGTCGATGGATCTGCAGCAGCTCGGCAGCCTGGAACTGAGCACGGTCAACAGCGGCGGGACGGCGGTGCCGAACGCGGTGTTCGTGCTGTCCGGCGGCGGCATCACCCCGGTCACCCAGACCGCGCCGCCGGGTTCGAGCACGGTCTCGTTCGCCAACCTCACGCCAGGTGTCACCGACTACCGGGTACGCATCCAGGCGGCCGGCTACGCCTTCGGCAGCACCGGAGTCGACATCGCGGTGTCGTGCAACAGTGGCGCCACCAGCATCTCGATCGCGGCCGGTACCCAGTCCAAGTGCACGGCGACCCTCAATTCCCGCGGGGCGATCGTGGGCACCACCCAGGCGGTGTTCGGCGGCACCATCACCCAGGCACTGGGCAATGTGCTGCTGACCGCGACTTATTGCGGCGCCACCGCGACCAGCCTGGCCACCTGCACGCCGGCTGTCCCGCCCACCGTCTTCACCGCGATCAGCAGCAGCACCGGCCAGTTCCGGATCACCGGCACCAACTCCCGGGACGGTCTGGCCGCCGGCGGCTGGGTGGTGGACATGACCGCGGCCGGCTACACCGCCCAGCAGCGCGAGTACTTCCAGGTGGGCACCGGTGACACCGATGCCAGCGCCGTGCTGAAGCTCGACGCCAACAAGGTGAACCTCAAGATCGGGGTGGCCGACTCCGACTCGAACGCGGCTGCGGACCTGGTCACCAACGCAACCCTGGTGCTGTCCTCGACCGACGGCAGCCAGGCCTCGGTCACCCAGGCCGCACCGGGCGATACCACCACCAACCTGTACGCGTTCACGACCATCGTGCCGACCACGTACACCCTGCAGATCAGCGGGCCGAACATCGCCACCCTGAACGTGCAGATCAACGTGTTCGTCGGGGTGCCCAACCAGACGGTCTACATCCGCACCGACGTCCGCACCAGCAGCATCACCGGGATCGTCTCCGGTGAGCAGGGCACCAGCCAGGTGGCGAGCCCGATGGACGGGGTGAGCGTCAGCCTGATCCGGATCAGCGACAGCACCGTCGTCAAGACCACCACCAGTGGCGGCAGCGCCGGCACCGGGTTCTTCGGCTTCAGCCCGGTCACCGAGGACTCCTACGTGGTGCGGCTGGCCAAGACCGGTTATGTGACGCTGAACGTTCCGACGTCGGTGAGTTCGGGTCAGAACCCGACGCTGAACCCGACGCTGGTACGGGTGAAGAACAACGTGGTGGTCACCTTCACCTCGACCAACGGCTTTGCGGTGGACGGGGCGAAGGTGCACCTGACGGCCAGTCCGGCCAACAGCAACCCGCCGCAGGGCACCCAGACGATGACCGGCACCGCGCCGACGTACACCACCACGTTCAACTCGGTGCCGTCGGGCAGCTGGACGGCGTGGGTCGAACTGCCCGCCAACCACAACGGAAAGGTGATGTCGACCGGGACGCCGGCAGCCCAGGTGACCTCGGCGGCGCCCTACGCGCTCACGGTGTCGGGCGCGGCTACCGAAACCGATACCAATGTCGGGTTCACGATCGCGGAGAACCAGCTGGACCTGAAGGTGCTGGCCACCCCGCTGGCGCTGGACACCAACCCGGTGCCGTCCACGGTTGCTCTGACCGTCAAGCAGGGCACCACGACGCTCTACACGGCGCCGAGTTACCCGACCTCGACGGCGACCACCAGCAACATCACCTCGATCTGGGTCGAGCCGTCGGCGACGTACGCGTTGTCGGCGAATGCCGGAAGCGGCAGCGGGCCGGGCTGGAGCACCGTTGCCACCGCGTCGGTGCCGTCCGGCACGTCGTCGAACACGCCCGTGGCGGCGACGGTTGCCCTGAACGAGAAGGGCGGATCGCTGGCCATCACGGTCAAGGTCAAGACCGGCGGGGCGCTGGTGGACGGGGCGACGGTGAGTGCCGCTCCGGTGGACACCCTGGTGACCGCGCCGACCGATGACGTGTCCGACAACAAGGGCGTGGCCGGCTTCACCCAACTGCCGCCGGGTGAGTACGACCTGACCGCGACCAAGACGACCACCACCACCGGGCAGGGCGGGACCACCACGACCACCACCCAGACCGGGACGGCGCACGTGACGGTCACGACGTCCGCGACCGCGCTGGCGGTCACCATCCAGCTGGTGACGGTCCCCTAGCTCATCTCCATGGCTTGCTGGGTAACTCGTATCGACTGGCTGTTGCTGATTTAGACCTTTAACCATGACTTCACAGCCCCGCATCACGGCCTCACCCGACTACCAGAGTGATATCGACGAGAGCATCTCGTTCTACGTGGTCACCGCTGATTCCGCCCGAGCGGCGGCAGGACTGCAGGCAGCCGCGGCGCGGCTCTTCCGGGTCGGTGACAACGGCGTCGAATTTCCCGATGACGAGGCCATGTACGCCGCCGAGGACAGCGTGAACACGCCTAACTACGTCAGCGACGTGGAGGCCCGCTCAGACGGTGCCTGCGTTGATCTCGACACCAAGGGCGAGACGCCGGCGCCTGCTTCGCATCCTCACCGAGGAACTGCACCGGGCCGGCGTCACCGAGGCTCACGTGCGACTGATGACGCGAGTCGATGGCTGACCCGGGCAGCTGCTGACCTCGTCGGATCACGCTGACCCGCACGGCTGCTCGACAAGCCGAGTTGTAGGTCCTGACGCAGGGGCTAGGTCGTCGGAATGCCGTATGCGGCGGCGAACTGTTGGATGGTGCCGTAGTAGGCGTTGTGGTCGCAGTCGCCGAACGGGGCTGACGAGCGCGGCCAGCCGGACGGCACCGGGTAGTTGGTCGAGCCGTCGGTGTACTGCCAGCCCACCCAGGGCTCCGGCGGGGCGGTGCTCGAGTAGTCGGCCTTGACGATGCCCAGCCAGGACGGCCGGGTCGGGTACAGGTTCGCCAGGTCGCCGGAGTTGCCGTACACCTTCACCCGCGTTTGGCCGAACTTGGCCGCGAACAGGTTGGCCAGCGCGGTGATGCTGGAGGAGTGGTCGCCGCTGTACTTGCCGCCCCAGGACTCGACGTCGATCATCGCCATGGAGTGCGAGCAGGCCTTGGCATTGGCGAAGAACAGGGTGGCCTGCGCCTGTTCATTGCCCGGTTCCCAGACGTGGTAGCCGCCGTAGCCGACCAGCTTCTTGCCCGGCCCGGCGTTGCTCAGACACCAGGTGCCGTTGGCAGCGGCGTTGGGGTCGACGTAGCTGGTTCCCTCGGACACCTTGAACATCAGGAACTGCCCGGTGAAGGTGTTGTCCACCTTCACCTGATAGTGGCTCACATCGGGCCAGAACACGACATTTGACATGGTGATCTCTTCGGCTGAGTGACCCAGAACCTGAGGCTAAGGGCCCTCACAACGCCGTCTTCCCACGCCCTGATGGGCGTTATTCGAAGAAATCCTCGTCGACTCCGACGACGTCGTATGTGCGGACGACTTGCGTACCCACGCGATACTTGATCATGAGGGCTGCCAACCGGTTGCCGTCGATCAACACCAATCTCGAAGCGACCCGCGCCGCATAGTCGCGCGCGCCCGTCGAAAACCGGCTCGTAGTGATGAAGATGCCCCGGGAAGCCTGATTCCCATGCAACGCGCCGACGAAGGCTTGGATCGTTTCGCGTCCTACTACGTTGTCCGGCGCATAGCGCTTGGCCTGAACGTAGACCTGATCGAGACCCAGCGGATCCTGATCAATAACGCCGTCTACACCGCCGTCACCGGAACCGCCGATACGACGGGCGCTTCCTTCCGCTCCGCCGTAGCCCATTGCTACCAAGACTTCCAAGACCGCCTGTTCCAAGAACTCCGGGTCCTGTTCGCTCAACCGGGCGAGCAGTTGACCGGCCACGTCCGCGTTCAAACGATCGACGCCGCTTTCAATCTGCTCCACCGGATCGAGGACTGAGGCTTCCGCGGAACCCGAGCCAGGTAGCTTGGATCCGTTTTGGTCCGTCGCGCCGGAAGCGCTTGGCTTTGACGCCCGAACGACCGGCGTGTACTCGACATAGGCAGGGATAGCGCGAAGGTGTTGTTCCGTCAGACCGTCCGGGTGATCACTCAGGAGGCTCCGACCGGTCTCGGTCATCACGTAGTGGGCTCGGCGAGGGCGTTCGAGAGCTTGTGCGCGTGTCAAGAAGGAGAGTGCCCAACCGATCCGATTGTCAGCCCGCGTCTGACGACCCGATGACAACATGTCGTCTCGTTGCGAGGGTGTCAGTTCAAGGTAATCGGCAACAGTGGCCTTGACTTCGCGATTCGACCTTTCACGGCCATCACTCATGACCTGCAGAACGGGAACGAGAAAACCTTCCCACGTGGGAAGGTTATCGGTCGAATTGGACATCGTTTGATCATAGGGCCTGTGCCTCGACAGCATGCGGCTGCTATTAATCGCGACTCCCACGCGATATGCGCACTCCCCCAGGTGCTGTGGTCAGGTCAGATTCGGGCAGCGGTCATTGCCGGTTGATACGGTGGTTTCGCCTGGGGGTTCGGGTCGGATCGATCCAGACCGGCGGCGCCCAGTGTGGTTGGCCGTCGATCATCCGGCAGCTCCAGCCCATCCGGTCGAACTCGCGATGGTGGTAGCCGCAGACCAGGGTGAGGTTGTCGAGATCGGTCCTGCCGCCGTCGGCCCAGGCGATGATGTGGTGGCGTTGACAATGCTCCGGTGGTTGGTCACAGCCCGGGAAGGTGCAGCCCCGGTCCCGCGCGATCAGCGCGATGGTCTGAGCCCGGGTGGCGATCCGCTTGGTGCGCCCGTGCTTGAGGATCGCGCCATGCTGGTCTCGCAGCAGCAGGTGCAAGCTCGCCTCATCAGCCAGGGCAAGCGCATCGCCGGCCGAGAGCAGCTGGCCGAAAGAGGTTTCGGCCAGACCCTGTCGGCTGGCCAGCTGGTCGGCTGACATGGTGATGACGACCTGTGCCGGTGCGCCGGCGTCAACCAGTTCGGTGCGCCGGATCGCCAGGCCGGCGAGCTGCTCCAGCGCATCATGTATCCGCTGGCCGTAGCTTCGCGGGTCCGGGCCGGCATCGTCACCGGGCAGCGGAGCCGCCCGAGGGGTCAGCCAGGCGAGCAGCTGGGCGCCGCAGGCTGGGGTGAGGCGGCCGGCGGCGGTATAACTTCCATCGAGGTTGGGATACAAGGCGAAGGATCGGCGGCGTTGCTGTTCGTAGTCGGCCGCCAGCGTGCCGTCCGGGTGCAGGTAGGCCAGTAACCGTTGGCCGAGTAGCCCGACCTCGCGGGGCCGCAAAGTGCACGCCGCTTCGACGAGGTGCTTCTCGGCGAGCGCCGCGTCCTCGACGCCGACCGTAGCCGGAAGAGCCTGCAGCGTGGCCAGAATCACCCTGGTGTGCTCAGCCGAAACTGCCCGGCCGCTTGCGCCGCCGCGAGCTGTGGCCGCAGCGGCGGCAACGGTTCACCCGTCAGCGCAGCGCGCGGCTCGCATGCCCTCGCGGCGGAAACCCGGTGCTTCGCCTCGTACGGCGAGAGCCTGAGGACACCTTGCAGGAGCGCCGAGTCGAGGACATCGCCAGCTGGCCCACCAGTCCGCGACGGTCGATTTCGGCAATCAGCGCGTGGTCGGCAACGGCGAGCCGCCGACGTAGCACCTCCAGCTCTCGTAACTCGGCCAGCACGTCCGCGTCAGACACGCGAGTCAGGCCTTGAGTCAGGGAGTCGAGATAGCCATGCACAGCATTGGATAAGGTCGCCGTATCAGGCTTCACCGCTCCGCTGCTCAATGCCTCCATACATCAGACAGTAGAGGCAGGGTCTGACAATTCCACAGGGTCGGCAGGGCCGGCAGGGATCCGCAGCACGGCGGCGGCGCATGGGTGCGGGCGAGAGGTCGAGTCGTCAGACCGGCTCGTCCACCCAGTCCTCACCGGCCGGTTCCACCGCGGCGCTGCCCGAGGTGAGCGAGGCGATCAAGCCGTGCAGCGAACCCGCCGACCGAGGCTCGACCGCAACCGTCAGCACCACCTCATCGGCGGAGTAGGCAATGTCCACTACCGAGATTCCCCTGCCACGCACGGCTGATTCGAGCTGACCGACCTGCCCCGGGTCAACCACGATCCGGAACAGCGACAGCTGCCGGCGGCGTACCAGCCCGGCATCTTCCAATGCCAGGGACACCGCGCCCGAGTACGCCCGGGCCAACCCGCCCGCGCCGAGCAGCGTGCCACCGAAGTACCGGGTCACTACCGCAGCAATGTCGGACAACCCCGCCCCGGTGAGCACATTCAGCATCGGCAACCCGGCGGTGCCGGACGGCTCACCGTCGTCGGATGCCCGCACCAGCTGCTGGCCCGGGCCGATCACGAACGCCGAGCAGGAATGCCCGGCGCTGTGGTGCAGCCGCCGGTGCTCGGCAACCAGCTCCAGCGCGGCCGCCTCGTCGGCGACCCGACGTACCGTGGCCAGGAACCGGGACCGCTTCACCTCCAGCTCGGCATGCACGTCACCGGCCAGCGTCAGGTAGTCCACCAGCGCAGACTAGTTCCAGGGCTGGGCAGCCAACAGCACGATCCCGGCGACCAGCAGCAGGGTGAGCAGCACCAGCAGCCAGATCCACCAGCGATGCTGATCGTCCTCCAGCGGCTCCATCGCTGGCTCGGGCAGCGCCATCGGACGCGGTTGCGGCGGAGCCGGCGGCGCCCCGGCCTGCAGGCTCAGCCCGCACCGCACGCACAGCGTCGCGGTCGGTAGGTTCGGCTCGTTGCAGTGCGGGCACTGCGCCGAGGCGATCGTCACCCGGCCCAGGGTCCCCGGCAGCCGCCGCAGCGCGTCGTCGTTGCTGTCGAGCGGCTCGCCGATCACCACTTGATCCCGCGCCCAGAACAGCGGAAAGTCACACCGCTGGCAGAAGTCCAACGCGTCCCGGCGGGTCAGCTCGACCATTGAGGACGCGCCGCAGTCCGGGCAGGTGATGGCGATCGGATGATGCTGGGAGCCCGAAGCATTCCGCGACGGTCCGGCCGCGGGCGTGGGATCCGGCGTGATCGAGGCGGCGGGAATCGCCGGCAGCACCGTGGTCGACTCGGTCACCCCGTGCGGGTAGCGGCGGGCGATCAGCTGCTGTTCGGCGGCCAGTTCGGCGTCGGACAGCCCGGTGGGCGGCGACTCGTCGGGCAGCAGGCCGTCCGGCGACGGTTCGACCACCGGCATCCCGATCGCTGACAGCGAGGCGGCCGGCCACGAAGTGGCGGGCGGATCGGCCGGCCAGGAGGTGGGTTCCGGCGAACCCGCCGGCGCACCCCACGGGATGGCCACGGTCGGCTGCGAGTCCGTCGCGGCGTCCGGCTCGCGAGCGGCGGTCATCTACCGGCCTCCACAGTCGAGGACCATACCTGCCGGTCGCCGATCCACAGCTCGGCCCGGACGTGCGCGGGCACCTCGTCGCGCACCAGCGCCACGAAGTCGCCCTCCTCCAGCCAGCCGGTGGAGGCCACCGTCATCCGGACATGAGCGGTATCGGTGGGCGCTTCGCCCTCCCGCCAGATGCCGCCACCGTCCACCACCTGGGCCGGGCCCCCGCTGGTCATCTCCAGGAACTGCTCCAGCCCGGCCCGGGTACCGCGCCAGCTCATGGTGCGCGCCGAGCTGCGCACGATCATCCGCTGCAATTCCCGTGGCAATGACGGGTCGACCGAGTCGACCCCGATCCAGGAGCCCATCCAGCGCACCATCGCATCGGGGGCGATGGTCGGGTCCACCACGTTCTCAATGTTGTCCGCGCCGTCCAGCAGCGTGCTGCCCAGCTCCTGGAAGATCGACAGGAAGTCGACGAAGAACTCGCTGTCCAGCATCCCGACCGGCATCTGGTTGATCATCCAGTTCGGGTTGCGGGGCGGCCGACGCCGAGCCCGGGCAGCGTCGGGCGAGCGCTGGCCGGACCGGGCGACCGCGCCGCTGCCGGCACCGCCGGTCACCACCGCGTCCACCCCGCTGAACGGCTCGATCGTCATCAGCGCACCCCAGCGCGAGAATCGCTCATCAGCGCACCACGACCTGGTGCTTGGCCGACAGGAACAGTGAGTGCGGCTTGAGCCGGATGGTGTCCCGGCCGCTGCCCAGCCGGCGGCCGGTGCGCAGGTCGTACTCGAACAGCAGCAGTTCCTCGACCCGGTCGACGCCCTCCACCGACTCCAGCAGTTGGGCCACCACCGAGCTGTTCAGGTCGGTGTCGAACATCCAGCCGATGCCCTCGGCGCCGCCGGTGAGCGGGTTGATGTAACGGGTCAGCACGTCGACCGCGCGCTGGCGTACCAGCGGTGCCGGCCGGCCGGGCGGGGTGTGGACCAGGGCGACGACGCTGACGCCCTGGTAGTACGGGGTGCCGATCTCGACGGCGGTGCCGACCAGCCGATGCTGGTCAAGGTGCTCACTGATCTGGCGCAGCAACGGGACCGAGATCGCGAAGTCGTCCAGCACGTGCTGGCGGGGATCGGTGCGCACCTGCGGCACCACCAGCATCCGGACCGGGCCGGTGCCGCTGGCCGCCGGCAGGCAACGCGCCCGGGCCACCTCGATCGAGGCTTCCTGCGTCAATCGCTCGAAGTCGCCGGCGGTGACGGCCCGCTGGCCGGTGCGCAGGGTCAGCGGCCCGCGCACCTTGGCCTCGGCCACCGTCTCGGGATCGACGCCGCCGGTAGCCGGCTGCCGGTTGCTCACGCCGGAGACGTAGGGCACCGTCGAGCGCAGCACGGTCAGCGTCCGGGCGCCGACGTTGCCGCCGGCACCACCGCCGTGCCGGTAGCCGGTGACGGTGATCTCGCTGCCGTCGCGCGGGATGTGCCCGTGCTGACGGACGATCCCGTTGGCGTAGCGCACCCGCGGGCCGAACCGGATCACCCCGCCGCCGCTCTCCCAGAGGTAGTGCAGGTCGTCCGGGCCGGACCGGGTGAAGTCCTCGACCTCCTGCCACACGGTCGAGACGTTGCGGTCGATGACCACGACGTGCTCGCCGTCGGAGCGGGGCAGCACCGGCGCCCGGCTGACCGCGAAGGACTGTGCGGGCGTGCCGTCGCTACGTCCGATCACCTCGCCGCCGGCGTGCTCGGCATGCTCGGCACCGACCGTGCCGCCGATCGCGGCCACCGTCACCGAGCCGATCCGGGGTGAGGCCTGGTAGCTCGGCTGCCCCGGCTTGGGGGCGATCAGCCTGGCCCGCAACCAGTACGCGGCAGTGCCGGCCATCGTCAGCAACTGGTGTTGCATCGGGATCAACAGCACGATCTCACCGGCCCGGTTCAGACCACCGGTGGTGTCGGCGTGCTTCAAGGCCGGGATCCAGGATTCGCCGCTCCAGACCTCCCACACCAGCGGCGGGTTCTCCGGGTCGACCCCGATCCCCTCGGCGTCGGCGGCCACCGTCAGCCGGATCGCCAGGCCGGCGAGGCTGGCGGTGAAGCCCAGGTAGAAGGCGTCGCCGACGGCGAGCGGTTCGGAGGCGAAGCAGGTCGCGGTGACGTTCGGGTAGCGCAGGTCGTCCCAGACGTCGGTGATCCGGTCGTCGGCCGCGGTGCTGGTCAGCGCTCCCCGCAGCACCGGCGGCGCGATCACCAGTTCGGTGCTGGTGGTGAAGATGACCGCCTCACGAGCGGCGTTGGGCGCGGTGGTGCTCAGCGCGGTGGTCACCTGGGTGCCCTGCGGCACTGCCACCGGCTGGTCCAGTGGCGCCGACAGCCAGAACGTCAGGTCGGCGTGGGCGACCGAGGGCGGGAACGGCTCGATGCCGACCAGGTTCAGGAAGTGGACGTAGAGCCGCTCGGGTACCTGGTTGAGCCGGAACAGCACCATCTCGCTCATCCAGGCGAACAGCTCGATCAGCGCCACGCCCGGATCGGACAGGTTGTGGTTGGTCCACTCCGGGCAGAACCGGGGAATGAGCCGCTTGGCTTCGTCGACGATGTCCTGGAAGGACCGGTCGTCGAGATTGGGCGCGGGCAGGGGCATCAGGCGGACTCGCTATTCATCGCGCTGGACGGAACGGGGGCTCAGGTCTCGGGCTCGTGCGGGATCACGTAGAACGGATACACCAGGTTGCGCCGGTCGTTGGTGACCCGTACCTGGTAGCTGATGCTGATCCGGATCAGCGCGGCGTCGTCCGGGTCGATGCTCGGTTGCACGTCCTCGACCAGGATCCGCGGCTCCCAGCGGGCCAGCGAGTCCCGGACCGCCTCGGCGATCAGGCCGAGCAGGTTGCCGGTGACCGGCTCGAACAGCAGGTCCCAGATGCGGCAACCGAAATCCGGTCGCATCAGCCGCTCGCCGGGCGCGGTGAGCAGCACCATCCGGATCGACCGGTCGAGGTCGTCGGCACCGTCGGTGAGCTTGATCGAGCCGGTGTGGTCGACCTCCAGCGGCCAACTGAAGCCGCGGCCGACGAACGATCCGTCGGAGGAGGCCAGGTCGGCACGCCTGGTCGGGCTGTAGTCGTTCATCAGTTGATCGCCACCATCGCACCCTTGAGAGTGAGCGGGCCACTTGCCTCCACGCTCGTCGTACCCTGCCCCTTGACCGACACCATCGACCCCTGCACCGCCAGCTGTCCCTGGCTGGTGACGCCGACCTTGGAGTTACCGGTCAGCGCCAGCTCGGTCTGGGCTTCGATCGTCACCTTGTTGCCCTTGATCGTCACGTTCTGGCTGGCGTCGATCTCGAACGAGGCGGTTCCGGATTTGATCGACACCGGCTTGCCACTGGCCACCTCTATCTCTAGCTTGTCGGCACCGAGCCGGATCTTGTGAGTGGTGGTGCTCAACTGCAACATCACGTGTTGGGTGGCGGGGTCGGTGCCGTCGGACAGCTCGATGACGTGGCCGAGCCGCGAGGTGATCCGCCGGGACTGGACGGCGCCGGACTTCACCCCCCACTCCGGCAGCACGTTCTTGCCGCTGAACAGCCCGCCGAGCACCACCGGCTGGCGCGGATCGCCACCCTCGAAACCCACCAGGACCTCGTCGTTGACCTCGGGCTGGAACACCAGGCCGCGCTTGTTGCCCGCGCCCAGCGTGACGATCCGGGCCCACGGCCCCTCGATCTCCGAGCTCACCGAGGGGTACTTCAGCTTGACCCGGCCGGCCTTCTCCGGGTCGTCGACGTTGGTCACCACCCCGACCACCATGCCCGGCACGTTGAAGCTGCCGGTCCGGCGGCCACCGGTCAGGGTGTCGGCCAGGCCGGTACGGCTGCGGTCACCGGCCACGAACTGGGTCCGGAACCCCCTGCGGTCATAACGGTGATCCACCTCGGTCAGGTGGTACGTGCCCGACGTCGGCCCGGCGTTGGACACCGTGATCGCCGCTCCGGGCTTGAGCTTGTCACTGACCACCGCGGTGCCGCGTGCCTCCACCGCGCCGGCCGCCCACTGGGAGCGCAGCGCACCGCCGGCGGTAGCCGCCTCGCTCTGGGTCAGCGGCGTGAAACTGCCGATCACCACCGGTGCCTCGCCCAGCGCGCTGCTGTTGCTCAGGAACGGCTGCACGAAATCCGAGGACGGCAGCACCTCCGACGGCGCCGCGCCCGACTGCCCGACGATCGAGGTCTGGGTGGCGTTGTCCCAGCCGATCACCTGCGCCTTGGTCGGCAGCAGGCCGGATCCGGAGACCGAGAACTCCTGCAGGTCCTTGCCCAGCTCCAGGGTCAGCACCGGACCGGCGGTGCTCGGCGGCTTGAACTGCAGCGCGGTTCCCTCGACCCACCAGTCGTAGCCGCACCGCGAGGCCAGCTCGTCCAGAAAGGCCAGGTCCGAATCGGCTTGCAGGACGTAGGGATGCACCTCGGAGGTGGAGCTGACCTCGGCCGTCACGCCGGCCCCGCCGGCCACCTTGCTGACGATGTCGGAGAAGGTCATGTTCAGGTAGGTCATCACCTTGCTGCCGCGGGTGAGCTTGTGCGCCGCGTCGTCGACGGTCACCACCAGGTCGGGATGATCGCCCTCCTGCTGCTGCAGGCTCATCCCGGTGACGGTGCCGGTCATCAGCGCACCGGCCTGGTACACCCCGACCTCGACCTTCTTGCCGATGCTGAAGAATCCGCTGGAAGACACGGAGTATCCGACGTCGGCGAAGCGCAGGGTGGCGCGGCCGGGCAGCCGCAGGCTGCGCTGCACCCGCACCGACACCAGGTGCTGCAGCACGGTGTCCGACAGCGGCGACCCGTTCACCTTCACCGTCGGGCTGAGCCCCTCGAATCCGCTCATCCGGTGCCCTCGATCCGGGGCACCGAGAGCAACGCGCCCGGTCGCATCGCCAGCGGGTCCTCGATGCTGTTTGCCGCCGCCAGCGAGCGCCACCGGGTCGAGTCGCCGTAGTAGCGGGCGGCGATCCGGTCCAGCGTCTCACCCGGCTGCACCCGGTGCACCCGGTGCGGCTTGGGCGTACCCGAGGTCGGGTTCTGCGGGCCGAACGCCTGGGATTCCTCGTACTGCTGCATGGTCAGGGCCATCCGGGCCCGCAACGGGACGCCGGAGGCGGAGAAGTAGGTGAAGACCAGCTGCAGGTCGGTGACCACCGCCTTGAACGAGTGCAGGTCGCCCCAGTGGAAGATGACGAACGGCGGCCGGGCGTTGTGGGTGGTCTCGTCCGAGCCGGGCAGCGAGGTGTCGACGTCCATCAGCTTGAGGATCGCGCCGGTGTGCTTGGTCACCGCGGTGCCGTCGGCGGTGGTGTCGAAGACCAGCTCCACCTGCAACCAGCCCGACTGGGCACCGGCGTAGCGCAGCCGCGACACGCCCTTGCCGGGCATCGGCTCGGAGGCCCAGTTGTTGCGCCGACCGACCGAGATCTCGCTCGGGTTGAACAGGCAGGGAATTCGCTGGCCGCCCTCGATCTCCAGGAACGCCTTTTCCAACTCGGCCATCAGAACACCTCCGGCAGGTGGCGACGGCCCCGGCGCTCGAGGTCGTCGGTGATGCGACGCTCCAGTTTGTCAACGATCCGGTCGATCAGCTCGTCGAAATCGCGGGAGCGCATCGCCGGGCTGGGCGAATCCTCGTCCGGGTCGGAACCGGGCAGCCGTGCTTCGGTGGTGCTGCCGCCCGACTCGCGCAATCGCCGGATCACCGACGGCTCGTCCGGGCCGGGTCCGTGCTGCGGGAACGAGGAGAACATGCCGGCACTTCCTGACTGAGCGGGATCGGAATGGGGGCCCGGACCGACCGTGCCGGGGCTGCGCAGCAGGTTTCGGAACAGCGAATGGGCAGCGCCGGACAGCGATCGCCGGATCACCGGGCCGTCGACCTCGACGCCGGGCTGGCCGGTTGCGGCGGCGCCACCGCTCGGGGTGGGCGGGGAGGCCTGCTGGCCGGATCGCACGGACGCGGGAACCGGCGGACCGCCGGCGGCCGGCACCAGGTCGGCCGGGCGGACGCTGACCCGGGGTGGCGCGACCACCATGCTGCGCTGGACGAAGGCACCGAGCCGGCCCCCACCTTCGGAGTTGCCGCGGCCGGAGGCGGAGGTGGCGAGACCACCCGGCAACCGCCGGGCCGGCGGCGTGCCGAAGCCAGCTGGGATGCCGGTCGAGGTAGCCGGACGGTCGGCGTGCGACGCGGCCGCCCGCACCGTGGAGGGCAGCGCGGCGGACCGGCGGATCACCGGTGCGACGGCGCCGGCCGGGCTGCGACCGGCCGAGCCGGCAACGATCCGGCCGGCAGCGGCTGAGCCGGAATCACCAGTGCCATGCTGGGTGGCGCCGTGCTGGGTGGCGCTGGGCTTGCCTCCGGCGTGGACGAGCGCGCCAGGCGTGGTGGTGCCGAAACCGGCGGTTCGGCCGGTGGCCTGCTGTGCCACGGCCTGCCGGCCGGGACGGGTCACAGGTCGGCCGGCTGCTTCCCCGGCAGCCGTGAGCTGGCGGCTCGATTGTCCGGTACCCGCCGGCGCCGGCAGGTACTGCGGCCGGACGGTGCCGCTGACCTGCCGGCGGATCGGCGCGTCCGGGATGTGCTGACGCCCGGTACCGAGCTGGCCCGTCCGGGAAGCCGTCGGGCCGGGGACTGCTGTCTGCCGGCTCACCGCGCGCAGCGCCACCGGCAGCGCTGCCGAGTCGGCGTTCGCCGTGCCGGGAACGATCGCGCGCAGCACCCGGCCGGAGCTGGCGACCATTCGCGATCTGCCGGGTACCGGGGCGGCCGGCGGCGTGCCGGTGCCGGTGTGGGTACCGGTACCGGTACCGGGGACCGCACTACGCCCGGAGCCAGCGGCTGCTGCGGTACCGGTAGGAGCGCCGGCGGTGGCGAGTGCCGTGGCCGTGGTGGGAGCGACCGTTGCGTTCCCGGTAGCGGCAACGCTGCTGGCAGCTCGGTTGCCACTGGCAGCCGTCTCGGCGCGGCCGGCTCGCGGACCGCCAGGGGCTGCTGAACCACTCCGGGCCGAGCCTGGCTGCGCAGGTGCCGAGCCGGCGGTGGCTGCCGGCGTGGATCGAGCCCATCCGGTGGGCGGAGCCAGGCTGCGCCGGATCGCGCCGGTTGCCGGTGCGAGTTCGGTCGCAGGCCGGCTGGTCACCGATCCGAGACCCGGTTGTCCGGCAACGGAACCGGCCGACGAGGACCCTTCCGGCCGGGCGAGCGAGCGCAGCGGCGTCGCGATTGACCGCAGCGATGCCGACATCCGCGCGCCGGACGCCAGGGGTGCCAGAGCACCAGGCACCGGCGAGGCTGGCGTCGACGCCGACGTCGCGGCCGAGGAGCCTGTCGTCGCGGCCGAGGAGCCTGTCGTCGCGGCCGAGGAGCCTGTCGTCGTGGCACTTGCCGCCATTGCCGGTGCGAACCAGGTAGGCCGGACCGAGCCGCCGGGGCGTACGGCCGGGCGCAGCTCCGCCGAGCCGGTGACGGTCGAGGGCAACTGGGAACGGCGGATCGAAGGCAACGCACCGCTTCCGACGGCTGATGGCATCGAGGCATGCCCGGTGAACCCGATGGTCCGCCGGATCGCCGTGACTGAGCCGGCTGCGCTCAATGCGGCCATGGGCTGGCGCAACGTCGACGCGGCGACGTCCGAAGCCCCGGAGGATCCGGCTGCCGCGTGGCCGGCAGCTTTGGCGGATCGCCTGATCGGTCGCAGGCTGGCCATGCCCAGCGGCCGGCCGGCGAGGAACGGGGCAGCCGGGGTGCCCAGTGGGCGCTCGCTGTCGGCGGGTGCGGTGCTCGCCGCCGTTGGTGCCGGTTCGGCCGCGGCATGCCGGCCGCGACCGGGCGCTGCCTGCGGTGCGGAGCCGGCCGATCCCGAATGAGCCGAGCTAGCAGGCCGATCGGTGCCGTCGGAAGCGTTCGGAGCAGCTGCCGCGGCCGCAGCCGGCAAGCCTGCCGGTGCGCCACTTACAGCCGCTGTCGGGGAATGCCCGGGCACGCTTCGCCGAATCGGCGCTGCCTGACCCGGCGCTGCCCGGCCCGGCGCGGACGAGGCCGGCCCGGACGAGGCCGGCCCGGACGAGGCCGGCGCTGCCGGGACGGACGTCGCGTCGTGGCTGGCGGCCAGGTGCCCGGCCTGACCGAGTGAAGCCGGCTGGCCCGGAGCAGCCGGCCGGCCGGCCGGCGTACCGGAAGCCGCTGCCGGTGCCGGCACGGACTGGTGCGCGGTGCTCGCCGGGGTCGCTGACGACGGGGTGCCCGATCGACGCTGAGGTACCGGGCTGCCCATCCGGCTCGGCGACGCGGCCGTGCCTGACTGAGCGTCCCGCTCCGATCGACTCGGGGCATTCGACTGCACCGCCGGAGCGATCGCGCTCGGCCGCACCGAGTTCGGCCGGGCGGCGAGAGCGGCCGCGGTCGGTGCGCTCACTGCCCGGCGCAGCAGGCTGGTCCGGGCGGTCGGGAGCGGTTCAGCAGTAACCGCAGGCTGATCGGCCACCAGCCGGCGCACGGTTCCGGCAGCGGAGCCCGCGGGGCCACCAACAGCCGGGCCGGTAACCGAACCCGCAACAGCAGCGGACGGGCGAGCGGCCGATTCTGAGCGGTTACCGGTCAACGCGGACGGGAGAGCCGACCCGCTGGTAGCCGGTTGGCCGGCCGGGGCGGGAATCCTCCGTACCTGGTCAGCGGCGCCCGCTGGTGCCGCGAAGCGCCGGGCCACCGCGGCGGTGAGGCTGGCCACCCGACCACCCTGCCGGGCAACGAAACCGCCCCGTGCAGCCTGGGATCCGGCCGGAACCGGACCGGTCGGCAGCCGGCCGCCCAACCCGGAACTGCCCGCCCCGGCAGGCGTGACCGCGGGCCGGGATGAACCCGGCACCGTACCGGCCGTCGAAGCCCCGGACGCTCCGCTCACCGGAGTTGCCCGATCCGGGCCGGCAGCCGGAGCAGCCGAAACCGCCGGAGCAGCCGGAACAGTCCCGGGCGCAGCCGGAGCAGACACAGCCGAACCAGCCCCGGACGCAGCCCGAACAGGTCCGGACGTAGCACCGGTAGCGGCCCGGGACGCAGTGACAGCCGGCGCGGCACTGCGACGGATCACCGGCGACTGGGCGGGTTCGGCACGCCGGATCGCCAAAGTGCGACGCAAGGCGGTCATCGGTCCCGGTGCCGACAGCGGCGAGCTGGGAACCGCCCTGCCACCGGAGCGGACCGGTGGCGGGGCGGGACTTGCTGACGGAGCAAGCGAATCCGCTGCCGGCGACCGGAGGGCCGCGCCCGCCCGGGCCACCGACCGCCGCAGTGCCGCGGCCACCCCTGCGCCGCTGTGCTGGGGAGCGGCACCTGCGCTCGCGGCCTGCGCAGGTGTCGAGTCACCGCCCCCGGAAGAATTCCCCGGCGGGCCGCCGGAGGGCGAACCCGCGGAGGTGGACGGGTTGGCGGCGCCAGGAGGGGCCGGCCGTGGCGCGCGCAACCTGCGCTGCTCATGCGAGCTGCTCATCGGCCCGGCCGCGGCGACTTCCTCCATCCGGCGCACCGGAATCGCGGTCGAGACCAGGCCACCGGCGATCGTGCCGGGTGAGCGGGGTTGGTCGTCGGTCGGCACCTGCCGTGCCGCACGCGCGAGACCACGGGGCGGCAGGCTCACCCGGGCAGCCGAACCGGCGGCGGCCGATCCCGCGGCAGCCGATCCCGCGGCAGCCGAACCGGCGGCGGCCGATCCCGGAGCCGACGGCGTACCCGGATCGTCGACGGGCTCGGCCTGGCGCGGCGTCCACCAGCGCGGTGGACGTACCTCGGCCTGGCCGAGCGAACGGGCCGGGACCGCGGCCGCGGCGGCCAGCGCGCGGCGGACCGCGACCGGGCGAGCGGTAGCGGCGGCGAACCGGGTCGAGGACTCGGCGATCAGGCCGAGGCTGGCTGCCCGCGCCAGGGCAGCCGGCCGGCCGGGACGGCGCAGCCGCTGCGCGGCGGAGCGGCCCAGCGCGGTCGGATCGAGGTCACCGTCCGACGATTGCCCGGTACTCATAGGTTCTTCGATCGGAAACCGTGGTGAACGACTTCGAGTTGCTCCTGCAACGCCTCGTTGCTGGACGAGCTGAATTCCGGGCCGCTCCAGCGCACCGGGTAGACCCCGTCGAACTCCCAGGCCCGCAGCCGGGTGCCCTCGGCGTCGAGCACCGTGACCGCCCCGGTGCTGCGGGTCAGCTTGTTGCCGTTGCCGGCGAAGCCCTCACCACTGGACTTGTTCATCCAGCTGAACAGGGCATCGCTCTGGGTGATGCCGCGCTTGAAGATCAGGTGCGGCCAGGTCATCCGGCCGGGCATCTGGTGCACGTAGCCGTTCTGGCCGCCCTCGTGGATCTCCTCGACCGTCATGGTGACCGACAGGCCGCTGACCTCGGTGAAGTACCCGATCTCGACCCCGTCCACCTCGAACACGAAGTAGGAGTTGATGGTCGGTTCGGAGAATCCGTTAGGCATATTCGCGCACCGCCTGCCATGCCCGGTCGTTGAAGGAGGCCACCGCGCGCACCATCCGCACCCGGTCGAGATGTTCCAGATCCAGCAGGTCGTCCAGTGACCAGTGCAGGTGATAGGCCAGGTACGCGATCTCTTGCCAGAGCGCGTCGGACGGGTACCGCATCATGCCGCTCACTTCGCGCGCGGAATCTCCTCGATGGCGCCGCGCCGAGGCACGAACTGCTCGGCCTGGGCACCGAAGGTATCGCCACCGTCGAAGCCACCGAAGGAACCGGAGCTGTCGGACTGACCCGCCGGCGGATACTCCGGAGCCGGCTCAGGTGCCGGCGAGGACACCGCGGCCGGCGCCGGAGCCGGTCGGCTCTGACCCAGCAACGGCGGCCCCTCGGACTGGGCACGCAGCAGCTGCTCGTACTCCTCCTGGTTGCCGAAGTTGATGACTCCGTAGAAATCCTGCAGGAAGGCAAGGTCGATCGCGAACAGGCCCTCGATCTCGTGGCTGCTGACCAGTTCGACGGTGCCGAGCTTCTCTACCACCCGGGCCAGCACCAGCACGGTCAGGCGAGGGTCGTCCGGGCCGGTGACCGTCGGGTCGCGCAGCGGTTCCAACTCGTCCCGCGCGGTCGCCAGCCGCATCCGGCCTTCCTTGTGCACCGTGCCTGCCGCGTCGACGTAACCACGCGGCAGGACGAACGGGTAGCTGGTCTGCAAGCTCACTTAATTCGCTCGAGACGCTCGATGACCAGGGTGATCGTCTCCTTCACCGGGTCGTTGGAGTCGGTGCTGACCGCGTCGGTGCCGATCTTGCTGGGCCAGCCGTTGAAGAAGTTGAACCGGCCGACCTCGGTGAGGGCGGTGTCGAAGAAGACGATCGAGCCGTTCTTGCGGCTGCCGGCCCGGTCGGTGCCCTTGAAGCCCGACTCGCGAACCGCCTTGAACCACTTCCAGATCGGGTCGTCCATCGCGCTCATCGGCGCCATCCGGGTCAGTGAGATGTCGGGAACCTTCAGCGAGGTTCCCAGCGTCTTGACCGACTGCTTCTTGCCGTCCTTGCCGTTCTGCTGGATCGTCACGACGTCGAGTTCCATGTCGAGGCCGGACACGCCGGACAGCACCAGCTTGGTGCCGTCGATCTCGAGGAAGAAGTTCTGGGCGACGATCGGGTCGGTATTGATCAGGTCGTTGGGCATGGGTGCTCCTTGCTAACCAAAGAAAGTACGGGGGTGGGGAAGGCAGGCCGGACGATCAGCCGGCGACCTGCTTCTGCTGGCTGATCCGGAACACCACGAACTCGGCCGGCTTGACCGGCGCGATGCCGACCTCGACCACCAGCTTGCCCTCGTCGATCGACTCCGGCGGGTTGGTCTCGGCGTCGCACTTGACGTAGAAGGCCTGGTCGGCGGTGGCACCGAACAGCGCGCCGGCCGACCACAGCCCCCGCAGGAAGCCGTTCAGGGTCCGCTTGACGCCCTCCCACAGGGTCATGTCGTTCGGCTCGAAGACCGCCCACTGGGTACCTTCGAGGATCGTCGACTCGACCATGTTGAACAGCCGCCGGACGTTGATGTAGCGCCAGTCGCTGTCCGAGGCCAGGGTGCGGGCACCCCAGATCCGGATTCCCCTTGTTCCGAAAGGCCGGATGCAGTTGATGCCCATCGGGTTGAGCAGCGACTGCTCGTTCTGGGTGACGGTGCGCTCGAGGTCCAGCACGCCGCGGATGGTGTCGTTGGCCGGAGCCTTCCAGACGCCGCGGGTCTCGTCGGTGCGCGCCCAGACGCCGGCGATGTGGCCGGACGGCGGCATCAGGATCTCGGTGTTGCCGTTGGAGCCGGTCGGGTTGTCGACCTTGATCCAGGGGTAGTACAGCGCGGCGTAGGCGGAGTCGTACATCGCCACCTCCGAGCGCCAGTCCTTGATCTCCTGCGGGTTCAGCCCGGGCGGCGCGTCCAGGATCGCCATCCGGTTGCCGTTCTGCTCGCAGTGCGAGATCAGCGCGGTCTGCACCGAGCGCCACAGGTTGAGGTCGGTCTTGCCGTCGGCGCCGCGGGCGGCGGTGACCAGGTCGGGCACGATCACCATGGTCACGTCGTCGGCGACCGCCAGGCCGTTGATGCCGTTGCGGGCCGACTCGGACCCGGCGAACTGCCGGCTGCTGACCGGCACCGGCTTGGGCGCGGCGGTGGTCAGCGAGTAGTGGCCCGGCTTGAGGATGTCGAGCTGGCCGGACAGGTCGGCCTTGGCGTCGAGGTTGACGGTGACCTTCACCTTGGTCGAGGACTTGTTCACCACGGTGGCGACGTTGGTGTCGCCGGAGGCGAACGTCAGGTGCGGGAAGCTCTCGACGACCTTGCCGCCCTCGATCACCGAGAGCGTGAAGGGCGACGGGTCGGAGTCCTTGGCGCCGGCGGGCGGCTCCTCGCTGTCGATCTGGACGCTGAGCAGCGCGTCCGGGGTGACGCTCTCGATGCTCAGCGGCTTGCCGAGCGAGCGGTCGGAGGCGGTCAGTTCGAGCGTGGCCGGCTTGCCGGCGGGCTCGGCGTTCGGGATTCGGCAGATGTAGGCGATGCTGCCGCCGTTGGCGAAGTAGCCGTACACCGACAGCGGGAGCATGCAGCCCTCGCTGAAGCCGCCGTAGAGCTTCTCGAACTGGGACCAGCTGGTCACCAGGCGCGGCGCGACGCCGGCCGGGTCGTTGGGGTCGTCATCGGGGGCCCGCTGGGTGAAACCAACGAAGGCGGCGATGGCGGTCGGCGCGGCGGAAAGGACCTTCTGCGACGAAGGAACTTCTTCGACATAGACGCCGGGCGCGGTGTACGTAGGCACGGAGGCAACTCCAAAGAGAAGTGATTCGGTTTGGCCCCCGTGCCAAAGATCGTGGGAAGGTTAACCCACGTGTTCACTCTGTGTAAGGGTTTCGCGACTGATTCATGTTACAAAACGGTTAAGTATCTGCGCCCAACCGGCGTGGCGCGACCGGACGAATCGGACGTTCAGCCCGCAGTGGTTCGCAGTGCCCCGGGCATCGTGATCGTGATGACGCCGCCGAAGGAGCACACGCAGGTCGAGCCGGACACCAGCGCGGGCTTGCCACCGATGGTGGTCTGCGGCGCGGTCGGGATCCAGGTGCCCGCGATCGCCGGCACGCACGGCATCGGGGTCAGCACGCCGAGCGCGGCGGCGGTGGCCGCCGCGACCGTCGGATTGGCGATGCTGGAACACATCCCGAACGGCGGGATGTTCACCATCGGCACCATGTCTGCGATCGCCGCGGCCGGCCGGCCCTCGATGGTGACCCTGCTCATCGGCAGGATGGTGAGGGTGGTCGGCGCCAACCCGAACGAGCATTGCAGCAACGCGCCCGTGGTCACCGAGAGACTGCCCATCAGCCGGCCCTTCCGCTAACGCTTGGAGTTCTTCACCGACGCGGTGAGCTGCTGGCCGGTGGTGGTCACGAAACACAGCACATTGCGGTCCTTCTGCTGCTCCCAGCCCCGCGCCGAGGGCAGCAGGTAGGTGAAGAAGTAGGACGAATCGAGATAGTCCTTGCCGACGTAGCCGCCGTACTGCTGCGCGCAGGCGCCGTCGGCGAACGACTTCAGGGCGGCATCGCCGGGATAGGTCGCGGCCTGGCTGCCGTCCTTGTTGGTGTACGGGATGCTGGCGTAGGACTCCTGGGTGTGCGGCTGGCCGCAGGGCACCGCCTTGAGCTTGCTCAGCTCGGATTTCACCGTGCTGGGCGGGTTGAAGCATTCGCCGGGCTTGACGTCGAACACCGATACCGATGCCTTCTCCGACTTCGAGCCGCCGAACCAACCGCATCCGCTCAGCAGCACCACGGCCGCGACCAGCGCCACGGCGGGTCGGGCACGACCGGAGGCCGGCCGACGGCCGGGCCGGGGCTTAGCGGGCTGGGGCACTGCGGGTTCACCGTCCAACACGACGTCTTCGCTCTGACAAGCCCCCGCTCGAAGCCAGAGGCTACACGCCGATCCCCGCGCCGGGTGGCTCATCGCACACCTCGAACGGCGATCGGGTCCAACGCCCGGACGTAGGCTGAATTCAGCCCCGGGTCGTTCGGGAGGGCGCCGTGGCCAGCTAAATCTCTCCCGTCAGTTCAGGAGCGACACTCATGGTGCAGACCACGCCGGCGCTGGGCAGCCGCCCGCAACGCGGACCGTTCGCCTGGGTCGGGGCGTTCACCGGCTTCTACCCCGCCGAGGCCTCGGAGTTCAGCGACCTGGACCCGGTGACCCGCTTCCTGTACGCCTCGCGCAGCGTGATCCTGGTGATCTCGGCTCAGTCCGCGGTGATCGCCGGATTGCTCGCGCTGACCGACCGCCGGCTGCACGTGGTGCCGTTCGTGCTGGTACTGCTGGGCTTCGTGGTGCTGCACGCGGTCAGCAACCTGTCCAACGACTACTTCGGCTACCGGCGCGGCCACGACACCGCCGACTCGCCGCGGCGGCGCTACACGTTGCACCCGATCGCCAGCGGCGCGGTCACGCCGCGGCTGCTGGCCGGTGGCCTGGCGGTGCTCGCCCTGCTGGCGCTGGCGATCGCGGCTTACTTCATCGCCCTGCGCGGCTGGCCGGCCGTGCTGCTGACGGTGATCGGCGGCGCGCTGCTCTACGCCTACGACGCCGCGCCCCGGGCGCTGAAGGAGCTCGGCCTCGGCGAGGTGGCCGCCTTCGCGGTCTGGGGACCGCTGATGATCGGCGGCGGTTACTACGTCATCACCGGACGATTCTCCTCCGACGCCGTCCTCGCCTCGGTCCCGGTCGGCCTCGGCGTGGCCTCGATCCTGATCGGCAAGCACATCGACCAGCGACTCTTCGACACCTCCCAGCAGCAGCGGACCCTGCCGGTGCTGCTCGGCGAGCGGGGCGCCCGCACCCTGAACCAGGCCGCGCTCGGTGCGATGTACCTGGTCACCGCGGTGGCCATGCTCGCCGGCGCGGTGAGCCCGTTCACGCTGGTCGTGGTACTTGCGCTGCCCCGGGCGCTGCGCGCGGTGCGGGTGATGGCGCGACCGGCTCCGACCGAGCCGCCGGCCGGCTACGTCGGCTGGCCGCTCTGGTACCACCGGGTCTGCCTGGTGCACAACCGGCTGTTCGGCTGGCTGTTCATCGCCGGCCTCGCCGTCGGCGCCGTCGTCCCGGACTGGCGGCTGGGCTGAGCGTCGGTATTGCCGATCGTCATAGTTGTGCACTCGTTGAAGGCGTCTGGTATCTGACGTAGCTTGAATTCGAGGTTGAGCGAACAGCCGTCCTGGATACACCACACCCGGAGGTCCAGCATGGCTGACTTCGTTGCCAGCACCGACGTCGCGGCACCAGCCGCCGACTTGTTCGACTACCTCTCCCAGGTGCAGAACCTGCCGAACTACTTCGACCGGATGACCTCGGTGACCGACAACGGGGACGGCACCATCACCTCGACTGCCGACCTCGGGGACCGGACGGTCGAGGGCGAGGCCTGGTTCACGGTGGATCAGGATGCCCAGGAGCTGAGCTGGGGATCCGAAGGTCCGAACAACTATTCCGGGCAGCTGCGGGTCACCGGCGACGACGCGGCCTCGCGGGTCGAGGTCACCCTGCACACCGAGCGGGCCGGCGGCCCGGAGATCCAGCAGGGGCTGGAACGGACGGTGGCCACCATCAAGGACCTCGTGGAACGCCGCTGAACCGTCGACGTCGAGCTGGCTCGGGCGTGACGTCCGAGCCGGCCTGACCCGATCCCGACCTGATCGCCCGAGGAGATCCGCGCCGATGCCCGCCCGTACCGCCACGGCCACCGCAGCGAAGGCCAAGCCGTCCCGGTCGAACGGCCGCAAGCGGGCGGCCACCCCGGCCGATGCCGATGCCGCCCCGACCATGACGGTCGAGGAGATCAACGAGCTGCACGCCGACGCCCAGAAATGCGCCGAGGTGGCCGGCCTGGTCTACGTCGCGGCCGACGAGCCGGGCATGCGCAGGATCCGGCGCGGCAAGGGCTTCAGCTACCTCGACCACCTGCGGCAGCCGCTCACCGACGCCGAGGTGAAGACCCGGATCACCCAACTGGCGATCCCGCCGGCCTGGCAGAAGGTATGGATCTGCCCCAACGCCGACGGCCATATCCTGGCCACCGGCGAGGATGACAAGGGCCGCAAGCAGTACATCTACCATCCCCGCTGGCGCGCGATCCGCGACATGTTGAACTTCTACCGGCTGATCCTGTTCTCCGGGCACCTGGCAGAGATCCGCGAGCACACCACCGGCCAGCTGCGCAGGCGCACCTTCGACCGGGACCGGATGCTGGCCGCGATGATCCGGATCATCGACCTCAGCAACATCCGGATCGGCAACGAGGTGTATGCCGAGGAGAACGACAGCTACGGCCTGACCACCCTGACCCGCAAGCACGTCCGGGTGAACGGCGACACCGTCAGCTTCGCCTTCCCCGCCAAGTCCGGCAAGCCGTGGGACGTCACGATCACCGATCCGGGGGTGGCCCGGGTGGTGCGGCAACTGCTGGACCAGCGCGGCCGGCGGCTGTTCAGCCTGGACGGCAAGGCGGTGAGCTCGGAGGAGATCAACCAGCTGCTGTTCGACCTGACCGGCGAGCACATCACCGCGAAGAACTTCCGCACCTGGGGCGGCACGCTGGCGGCCTTCACCTACCTGAAGAACCGGCTGGACAGCGAGCGGGCACCCGAGAAGGTGGTGATCGAGGCGATCGACGAGGCCGCCGAGGCGCTGGGCAACACCCGCACCGTGGCCCGCGCGCACTACGTCCACCCGCACGTGCTGGAGACCTATACCGAGCACACCTTCGGTGACTACCTCAAGCAGGCCAAACCCCGTCGGGTGGCGAGCCTGCATCCGGACGAGCAGCAGCTGGCAGCGTTCCTGGTGGAGCTGTTCGAGGCCGAGTTCTCGCTGCTGTCGACCCGCGGCTGAACCGGGCCCGCCGGCACCAGCGGCGCCCCGGCCGGCGTGGTAGAACTCGCCGGTGAGCGACTCCAGATCCGCATGGACCGAGGCCGGACCGCAGGATCTGGGCGGTGGGGTGCACCGGATCGCGCTGCCGCTGCCGAACGACGGGCTGCGGGCGGTCAACGTCTACGCCGTGCGGTCCGACGACGGCCTGGTGCTCATCGACGGTGGCTGGGCACTGGCCGAGAGCGAGCAGCGGCTGGTCAGCTCGCTGGCCGAGCTGGGTTTCGGCTTGCGCGACATCCGGACCTTCCTGGTCACCCACATGCACCGCGACCACTACACCCAGGCGGTGGCGGTACGCCGCAAGGTCGGGACCCATGTCAGCCTGGGAATCGGCGAGCAGGCCAACCTGCAGGTCGCCATGCGGCTGTCGCGCCAGCCGCTGCGGCCCGACCGGCTCTCGCACCTGCTGCGCACCGGCGCGACCGAGCTGCTGAGCCGGATGCAGGCCGGCGGCGGGATCGGGCTGCCCGGCCCGGCCCGGGACTGGGAGCTGCCGGACAGCTGGTTGCACGACGGCGGCCGGGTGCAGGTCGGCAACCGGAGCCTGCGGGTGATCGCCACCCCCGGGCACACCCAGGGTCATGTGGTCTTCCATGACGCCGAGGCCGGCCTGTTGTTCGCCGGCGACCACGTGCTGCCGCTGATCACCCCGTCGGTCGGCCTGGAGGCGGCACCCGCGCGGTTCCCGTTGCGCGACTACCTCGACTCGCTGCGGCTGATGTTCGGACTGCCCGACGCGATGTTGCTGCCGGCGCACGGGCCGGTGACCGGCAGCGTGCACCAGCGGGTGACCGAGCTGCTGGCCCACCACGAGAACCGGTTGGCAGCCTCCGCGGCAGCGGTCGCCGGTGGTGCCGGGACCGCCTACCAGGCCGCGCTGGCGCTGCCGTGGACCCGGCACGAGAAGGCCTTCGCCGACCTGGACCCGGAGAACCAGCTGCTCGCGGTGGCCGAGACCGCGGCGCACCTGGACGTCCTGGTGCTGCAGCGGCGGCTGACCAGCAGCACCGAACCGGACGGCATCGAGTACTACCGGACCGTCTGAAGCAGGCGGGTCAGACCAGTTCAGTGACGTCGGCGATCGATTCCAGCACCCGGCTTGGCCGGTAGGGGTAGCGGTCGATGTCGGCCGGACGGGTGGAGCCGGTCAGCACCAGGATGGTCTCCAGGCCGGCCTCGATACCGGCCACCACGTCGGTGTCCATCCGGTCGCCCACCATCGCGGTGTTCTCCGAATGCGCCTCGATCCGGTTCAGCGCGCTGCGGAACATCATCGGGTTCGGCTTGCCGACGTAGTAGGGCTCCTTGCCGGTGGCCCGGCTGATCAGCGCGGCCACCGAGCCGGTGGCCGGCAGCGGGCCCTCGGCGGACGGGCCGGTGACATCGGGGTTGGTGGCGATGAACCGGGCGCCACCCTCTATCAGCCGGATCGCCCGGGTGATCGCCTCGAAGGAGTAGGTGCGGGTCTCGCCGAGCACCACGAAGTCCGGGTCATGGTCGGTCAGGGTGTAGCCGACCTCGTACAGCGCGGTGGTCAGGCCGGCCTCGCCGATGACGTAGGCCGAGCCGTTGGGCAGCTGGTCGGCCAGGAACACCGCGGTCGCCAGCGCCGAGGTCCAGATCGCTTCCTCGGGAACCCGGAGGCCGGCCCGGACCAGTCGGGCGGCCAGGTCGCGCGGGGTGTAGATCGAGTTGTTGGTCAGGACCAGGAACCGACGCTGCCGCTCGACCAGCCGCTGCAGGAACTCCGCCGCGCCGGGCAGTGCCTCGTTCTCGTGGACCAGCACGCCGTCCATGTCGGTCAGCCAGCATTCCACGGGTGGCCGGGTGCTCATCGCCCCAGCCTACGGCCGCGGTCCGGGTGGCAGGCAGCCGGCGGACGGGGTGTAGGAAGGAAGGACAGCTCATACCTACGGAGGTTCGCGATGCAGTACCGATTGCTCGGTCGTAGCGGAACATCGGTGTCGAACCTGGCGCTGGGCACCATGACCTTCGGGACCGAGACCGAGGCCGACGGCTCGCACGCCCAGCTGGACGCGTTTCTCGATGCCGGCGGCAACATGGTCGACACCGCTGACGTCTACAGCGGCGGCACCAGCGAGGAGATCATCGGACGGTGGCTGGCGGCCGATGCCGGCCGTCGCGACCGGATCGTGCTGGCCAGCAAGGGCCGGTTCCCGATGGCTGACGGCGCCAACGACGTCGGCTTGTCGCACCGGCACCTGCGGTTGGCGCTGGAGGCGTCGCTGCGCCGGCTACAGACCGACTGGATCGACCTGTACCAGGTGCATTCCCACGACCCGCTGACCCCGATCGAGGAAACCCTGCGTTTCCTGGACGACGCGGTGCGGGCCGGCAAGATCAACTACTACGGGCTGTCGAACTTCACCGGCTGGCAGGTACAGCAGGTGGTCGGCACCGCCGAGCGGCTGGGCCTGCGGGCGCCGGTCACCCTGCAACCGCAGTACAACCTGCTGGTGCGCGAGATCGAGTGGGAGATCGTGCCGGCCTGCCTGGCCAACGGCCTGGGCATGTTGCCGTGGTCGCCGTTGGGCGGCGGCTGGCTGACCGGCAAGTACCGCAAGGAGCAACAGCCCACGGGCGCGACCAGGCTGGGCGAGAATCCCGGGCGCGGGGTCGAGGCCTATGACCGCCGCTCGGGCCGGCAGCGCACCTGGGATGTCGTCGATGCGGTGCGCGATGTGGCCGACGAGCAGGGCGCGTCGATGGCGCAGGTCGCGCTCGCCTGGCTGTCCGACCGGCCCGCGGTCACCTCGGTGATCCTGGGCGCCCGGACCACCGAGCAGCTCGAGGACAACCTGCAGGCCGCTGACCTGCACCTGAGCGCCGAGCAGACCGAGCGGCTGGACGCAGCCAGCGATCCGGAGGCTGCCGACTATCCGTACGGCCAGCCGGGCGTCGAGCAACGGGACCGCAACATCGCCGGCGGTCGCTGAGGTCCGGGTCGAGTACCTGACGTTCTGGGCCGAGTAGCCGACCGGTCGATCGGGGCGGCTTCGGTCGCGGCCGGTGCCGCCTATCCGACGTTTGCAGCAATCGTGGGCATACTGAGCCGGTGCGCCGCCTCATAGTCACCGAAAACATGTCCCTCGACGGAGTCGTGTCGCCGATGGACGGCTGGTTCGATCCGGAGGCCCAGGACGAGGAGGTGGTCGCGACCATCAACGAGCAGTGCCGCAGCATCGACGCGGTCCTGCTCGGGCGCACCACCTTCCAGGACTTCGCCGGCTTCTGGCCTCACCAGACCGATGACCCCACCGGTTTCACCGACTACCTGAACGCGGTGCAGAAGTACGTCGTGTCGGCCTCGCTGGAGAAGGCCGACTGGCAGAACTCGACGATCCTGCGCGGCCCGGTGGCCGAGGAGGTCGCCGCCCTGAAGGACGCGCCCGGCGGCGACATCGACGTCACCGGCAGCATTTCGCTGGTCCACGCGCTGTGGCCCACCGGCCTGGTCGATCTGGTCCGGACCTGGGTGTACCCGGCGGTGCAGGGCTACGGCCGGCGGCTGCTGCCCGACGGGATGGCGCGGCGCTTCGAACTGGCCGAGAGCCGTTCCTTCGGCTGCGGCGTGGTGTTCATGGAGTACCGGCCGGTCTGACGGTTGCCGGGTTGCCGCTCCGGCGTGGCTGTCACCCGGCGGTCATAGGTCGTAGCGAACGACCGCCCGGCGCAGCGACGGCTCGTGGACGACCTGGAACCCGGCAGCGAGGAAGCTGTTGAGCTTGCCGACGTGCAATTCGCCCCAGGTGACGTCCTTGCCCGGAGCCGGCTTCATCGGATAGGCCTCGATGACCCGGGCGCCCCCGTCGCGGGCCAGGTCGATGGTGGCGGCGACGAGCGCGCGGCTGACCCCTTGCCGGCGGTAGCCGGCCCGGACCACCAGGCAGGTGACTGCCCAGATGCTCGCGTCGCCGCGGTCCTGCGTGCGGCCCTTCCAGGTGGTCTGGCGCAGGTAGCCGTAGTCGCACCGCGGGGCCACCGAGCACCAGCCCACCGGTTCGCCGTCGGAGTAGGCCAGCAGCCCGTGCCCTTCGATCACCTGGTCCCGTAGCAGCTCGCGACGGCCAGGGACGTTGTCGGAGTGCTGGTCGTGCCAGCCCAGCCGGTAGCCCTGGCACTGGCAGTGGGCGGCCTGCCCCCGGGTGCCGAACACCGTCTGGACGTCGTCGAAGCGCGACCCGTCGACGGGCCGGACGGTGACTGCTGCCATCAGACCACCTTCGCAGATCCGGGACGGCCACACCATGATCACCGCCCGCCCGCCCGCCGCCGTGGCGGGCGGCGGTACTGATGCTGTCGGTTCAGCCGGCGGCGACTGCCTGGAGGGCGGCGAGCAGCTTGGCGCCGTCCGGAACGCCCAGCCCGGTGCAGGGGTCCCAGCCCGGACCTGCCGGGTAGGCGCCGTTGGTGCCGGAGGTGATGTCGCGGAAGCCTGGTGGCACCTGGCCTGCCCGGGCCGCCGCGTACAGCGCCGGCTGCAGCAGCCCGAGCTTGCGACCGGTGGCCTGGACCAGCCGGGCGACCAGCGCGGCCCACAGCGGTGCCACCGCGCTGGTGCCGCCGATCACCATGCTGCGGCCGTCCACCAGGATCCGGTAGCCGGTCTGCGGGTCGGCGACGGCGGCGACGTCCGGAACCCCGCGGCCGGCCCGGCCGGCCACTTGCGGCACCCCGGCGCCGGCCTGCCAGCTGGGCAGCGGATAACTGCTGCTGACCCCGCCTCCGGTGGCCCCGGCGCCCACGCCGTTGTTCCAGACCGTCTCCGAGGACACCGTGCCGGTGTGCGGGTCGGCCTGCAGCCGGGTGCCGCCACAGGCCAGCGCGTGCGGGCTGGCGGCCGGAAAGTCGACGTGCACCTTGCCGTCGGTGGCCCGGTCGGTGCTGCCGTCGTCGCCGGCGGCCACCGTCACGGTGACGCCGAGCGCGGCGGCGTCGGTGAGCGCCTCGTCCAGCGCGGCCTTGGCCTGTTCGGTCCACTCGTCCTCGTTCAGGCCCCAGCTGATGCTGATCGCGGCCGGGGTCGGATCGGCGTGCGCGGCCTGGCTGATCGCGTCGACGAAGCCGGCGTCGGTGTTCGGCGCGAAGTAGACGACTATCGACGCCCCGGGAGCCAGCGCTCCGGCGACCTCGATGTCGAGCATCACCTCGCCGTCGGCACCGTTCGGGTCCTTGCCGGGCAGGTTCGCGGCGCCGTCCACCCCCACCGCGGTGACCGTCGGACCGGTGATCCCCAGGCCGGCGAAGTAGGTGTCGAGTTCGGCCTGTTGAAAGCCGCCGCCCAGCTCGACGATGGCGATGCTCTGGCCGCCGCCGTCGGTCCCGTCGGGAAAGTTGTAGATCTTGCCCAGCTCGATCGGCGTGTAGGCGGTCGTCACGGCGTTCGGAACGGCCCAGCGGTACTGCGCGCACGCCTGCGGCCGGTCGTCCAGGCCGAGCACGGCGGTCACCACGCCGTCCAGGGTGGCGGGCACGCTCAGGCCGCCACTACGGTGCCGGTGTTCCACCCGGCCGCCGACCGGATCGGTACTGGCGGCCTGCTCCAGTGAGGTGCCGAAGATCCGGCTGAGTAGCTCGGCGCTGCCCGCGACCCGGACCCGGCGGCTGGCCGCGTCGGAGTCCACCACCTGCGCGCCGAGCGCCGTCAGGGTCGAGGTGACCAGTTCGAGGTCGGCGGGATCGGCGCCGTAGCGGGCCGCGAACTCGGCGGCCGGCAGCGGCGAGCTGAGCGCCTCGTCGGGTATCTCGGCCCGGCGGCGCAGCACCAGGGTGACCGCGATCGGGCTCTCGATGTCGAGCGGGGCGGTCGCGGGAGCCAGCTCGTGGGCCGGTGGTCGCTCGCTGCCGGGCAGCGGGCGCAGCTCGAGGTTGTTCAGGTCGGGGGTGTTCGGTTCGTTCATGACAAAAGATCTACCCCATCGGGCTGACAGTTCGCCTGGTCAGGAGTGCCCGGACCGCCGGATCGTCCTCGGCTCTGCCAGAATTGGGCGCGAGCGCCGGCCCGGCTGGGTCGTCGCGTTCGGGAGGGTTCGCATAGCGGCCGAGTGCAAGCGCCTTGAAAGCGCTCGACAGGAGACTGTCCGTGGGTTCAAATCCCACACCCTCCGCCACCGCCGCGTCCATGCACTTCGGACAGCCACTCGCTCGATTCGGCCAACCCCTGACCCCGGCTGTGGAGCACTTCGGTAGAAACGCGCGGGCGCCGCACCCGGGGACAAGGTGCGGCGCCCTCACGAGGGTCAGTGGCGGACGGTGTGCCGGCTGCCCATCCGGGTGTAGATCAGCAACGCGATGACCGCGCCGATGATCGAGCCGATCAGGCCGGACGGCTGGAAGAAGCCGTCCGAGGAGTCCTTGTGGAACAGCAGGTAGCCGATGAAGCCGCCGATGAACGAGCCGACGATGCCGAGCACGATCGTCGCGGCGACTCCGATGTCCTGCCGGCCGGGAACGAGGAGGCGAGCGATCGCCCCGGCGATGAGACCGACGACGATCAACGTGATGATCAGACCGAGCATGGTTGTTGTCCTTTCGATGGGACACGACCAGGTCGTGTCGGGGCGAGCTGCCGAAGGTCTGCGGCGACTCGACCTCCAGAGAACCACCCCTAGGGCTGATGCAATACACCCCTAGGGAGGGTTAGCGTTGCGGAATGGCAACCGGACAGGCCCCGATCCTGATCGCACTGGTCGACGACTACGACGTGGTGCTGACGGGGGTCGCCAGCATGCTTTACCCCTATCGTGACCGGGTCCTGGTCGCCGAGATCGACGCGAACGAGCCACTGTCCGACGTCGTCGACATCGCCTTGTACGACTCGTTCGCCCAACCGGAGGCCGATCACGAGGAGATCGAGGTGCTGGTGCGCAGCTCGCGCGCGAAGCGGGTCGTGGTCTACACCTGGAACTTCGCCCCGGAGCTGATCGAGAGCGCGCGCCGGCGCGGTGCGGACGGCTACCTGTCCAAGCGGCTACCGGCCCGCGAGTTGGTCGAGTCCCTGGAGGCGGTGCACGCCGGCGAGACGGTCATCAGCGAGACGTCCAAGCGCACCCGGTCGGCGGCCAACCTCGACTGGCCCGGCCGGCACGAGGGCCTGACCGATCGCGAGGCCGAGGTCCTCGCACTGATCACCCAGGGCAAGAGCAACGCCGAGATCGCCGCGATGACCTTCCTGAGTCCCAACACCATCAAGTCCTACATCCGATCGGTCTACCGCAAGATCGACGTCAGCAGCCGTACCCAGGCAGTGCTGTGGGGTGTCCGGCACGGGTTCACGCCCGATCACCACCGCATCGACCACTGGCGCGGCGGCCCCTGACCTGCCGAGGCGCCGGCGCCTGATGTTGTCGCCTCGCGGTGCCAGACTCAACGGCATGAGGATTCTGCTCAGGCGAAATAGTGGCCCGTCCGCACGTCCTCGACCCAGCCGGGGTGGGTGGGCTCCCACCCCAGCAACTCCCGCGTCCGGTCGTTGGACGTCGGGTTGTCCAGGCCGGCGAAACCGGCGAGGAAGCCCAGGTAGCGCGGCGCCTCGTCCTCGCTGATGCTCCGGACGGGCACCCCGAGCTTGCTCGCGATCGTCTCGGCGATGACCTTGCGCGGGATGCCGGTGTCCCCGACGCCGTGCAACGTCGAGCCGGCCGGTGCCTTCTCCAGCGCGAGCCGGTAGAGCACCCCGATGTCATGGGTGTTGGCCGCCGGCCACCGGTTCGAGCCGTCGCCGGTATAGGCCGCCACCCCGTTGTCGCGGGCGAAGCCGATCAGCGCGGAGGTGAAGCCGTGGTGGTCGAGGTCGCTGTGCACCATCGGCGCGAGCCGCACCACCGACGAGCGAACCCCCTGCTGGGCAAGGCTGATCGTGTAGTTCGCCGCATCGACGCGCGGGCCGCCGGCGGATTGGTCGTCCTCGGTACCGGGACGCCCGGTGATCCCGGCCATGGCCAGCATCAGGGTGCCACCGGTGGTGATAAACGGCTTGTCGGTGCCGATCAGTGCTTCGCCGAGCGCCCTGGTGGCGGCCAGGTCCGCCTCGACCGCGGTCAGGAAGTTCCCGGTCAGCAGCGCCTCGTGCTTGAAGGCCAGGTGGATCACGCCGTCGGCCGCGGCGGCCGCGGACCTCAGGCCGTCCAGGTCGTCCAGGTCGCCGCGGCGGACCTCGGCACCGAGGCCGGCCACGGTCTGGGCCGAGGCGTCGGAGCGGGCCAGGCCCACCACCTGATGTCCGTTGCTGATCAGTTCGGGAACGACGGCCGAGGCGATGTGGCCGGACGCACCGGTGACGAATACGCGCATGCTGAGCTCCTTCAAGGGCATGTCATTTGGTGTCATCACACTAGCACTCGGACGACACCAGGTGTCATCAGCTAGGCTGCAGCTCCCATGTCCCGCTGGAAACCTGACGCCGAAGGCCGGCTCACGCTGGCCGCCATCACCCTGTTCGAACGCCAGGGCTATGACCGGACGACCGTGGCCGAGATCGCCGAGGCCGCCGGCCTGACCAAGCGCACCTTCTTCCGCTACTTCACCGACAAGCGCGAGGTGTTGTTCAACGGCTCGCACGAACTCTCCGACCGCTGGATCGGCGCGATCGCAGCCGCCCCACCCGACGCCGGCCCGATGGACGCGGTGTTCGCCGGGCTCGGCGCGGTCGCGGAGTTGTTCGCCGATCGCCATCCGTTCGCCCGGGTGCGGTCCCGCATCGTCGCGGCCAATCCGGAACTGCAGGAACGCGAGCTGATCAAGCTGCAGTCGCTGGCCGCCGCTATCACCGCCGCTCTCGTCGACCGGGGGGTCGCCACCAACGCCGCGATCCTGGCCGCGCAGGCCGGTGTGACCGTCTTTCACGTGGCCTTCGCCCGCTGGGTGGAGCAGGACGATCCAGCCGCCTTCAAGCTCCTGATGGACGAATCGCTGGCCGAGCTGCGGTCGGTGGTCGGCGCGGGCCGGTAGCTAGCCTTGGGCCATGCCCAGTGACCGCATGCTCAAGACGATGAATGCCGCCCACCGCGTCCTGTTGAAGCTGACGGGTAACCGGGTCGGGGCCAGCTTCGGCGGGATGCCGTCGCTGGAACTGACCACGATCGGACGCAGGAGCGGTACGCCGCGCTCGGTCATGCTCACCTCACCCCTGCGCCAGGGTGCGGCCTACGTGGTCGTCGCGTCCCGCGGCGGCGACGACATCCACCCCGCCTGGTTTCTGAACCTGCGCGACAATCCGGCGGTGCGGGTGCGAGTCGTCGGTGAGCCCGAGCGTCCGATGCGGGCCCGGATCGCCTCCACCGACGAGCGCGCGGTCCTCTGGCCGCTCATCACGGCCAAGTACCGCAACTACGCCGGGTACCAGAAGCGCACCACCCGGGAGATCCCCCTCGTGCTGCTGGAGCCACCCACAGTCGGCGAATAGCGCCGGCCACGCAGAAGAAGGACCGCCTCGGCTTCCCGAGGCGGTCCCCTTCATGCTTGTCCAACCAGGGCGAACTACTCCGCGGGCGTGAACCGCCGGCGACGACCGCTCGCGATCAACATGAAGCCGGCACCGGTGATCAGGCCGGTCCAGATCGCCAACCGCGCGAGCTGGACGCCGGTGTTGGGCAGCGAACCGCCCGCCGATCCGCCGTCGTCGCCCGAGCCGGAGCCGGAACCCGAGCCGGAACCGCCGGCCGACGCGGCCGCGAGGGTGACCGGCATCCGGATCAGGCGGGTCGCCCCGGCCTGATCGACCCCGGAGGCCACCACGTTGTGCGAGCCGGCTTCCAGGTCGGTGGGGACGGTGACCAACTTGGCGAAAGCCCCGGTCCCGTCGGTGACCGCCGTGCCCAGCACGATCGGCGAGCTGTACAGGATGATCGTCACGCTGGAGTACGGCAGGAATCCCTCGCCCAGGACGGTGAACTGCTGGCCGGGACGGACCTGGGAGAGCACTCCGTCGGTGGTGGTGAGGGTGGCCGGCGCGCTGGTCGGCGCACTGGCCGGCACCACCGGGGACGAGGCGACGATCGCCGGCGAGGCCGCCGAGGCCGCCGAGGGACCGGCCGGGCTGTTGGCCACCACCGTGTAGGTGTAGCTGATCCCGTCGGTGGCTCCGATGACGCAGGAGGTGTCGTCCGCCGAGCTGGTGGTGCAGGTCGCCGGGCCCGGCTCGGCGGTGACCGTGTAGCCGGTCACCGTGCCGGTGCCGGACTTCGGCCAGCTCACCAGCGCCGAGGCGCGGCCCGCCTTGGCCGTCGGAGCCGCCAGGGCGGCCGGCACCGTGGTGACGACCGCGACCGCGACCGCGGTGCCCGCCCCGACGGCGTTGACGCCCCGGAGCGTGACCGGGTACGCGGTGCCCGGGGTGAGCCCGCTGATCGTGCCGGTCAGGCCCGAGCCGGACGCGGTGGTGGTCAGCGGCTGCCAGGTCAGGCCGCCGTCGATCGAGTATTCGTAACCGGTGATGGGTGATCCGCCGGCGTCCGGAGCGGTGAAGCTCAGCTCGATCGAGGTGTCACGCGCCTTGGTGGTGAGGTTGCCAGGGGTTCCCGGCGCGCTCACCGGTGTCACCGCGGCGCTGGCGCTCGACTCGGCGGAGTTCCCGACGCCGTTGGTGGCGTGCACCGTGAAGGTGTAGCTGGTGCCGTTGGTGAGCCCGGTGATCTCGCACGGGCTGCCCGGGCAGGTGGCCGTCGCGCCACCGGGTGAGGCGGTCACCGTGTAGGAGGTGACGGCCGACCCGCCGGTGCTGGCCGGAGCGGTGAAGGAGACCGAGGCCCGGCCGGGCCCGGCGGTCGCGCTCACCCCGGACGGCGCGTCCGGCGTGGTGGCCGGCGTGACCGACTGGCTCGTCGAGGCCGCGCTCTCGCCGTTGACGTTCACCGCGCGGACCTGCACCTGGTACGTGGTGCCGTTGGTCAGGCCGGTGACCGTGCCGGTCACCGTGCCGCCGGTGACGGTGGTGGTCAGCGTGGTCCAGCTGAGGCCGCCGTCGGTGGAGACCTGGTAGCCGGTGATGGTCGAGCCGCCGTCGGCCGGGACTGCGAACGAGACGCCGATCTGAGCGTCACCCGGGGTGTAGACCACGCCGCTCGGCTTGGCCGGCGGGCCGACCGGGATGACCGCCGACGACGCCGCTGACTCCGGGGAGTCGCCGATGTCGTTGGTGGCGTGCACCGTGAAGGTGTAGCTGGTGCCGCCGGTCAGGCCGGACACCACGCACGGGCTGCCCGGGCAGGTGGCGGTGATGCCACCGGGGCTGGCGGTCACCGTGTAGCCGGTGATGGTGGCGCCGCCGTCGCTGGCCGGCGCGGTGAAGCTGACGGTGGCCTGGGCGTTACCGGCGCTGGCCGACACCCCGGTCGGGGCGCCCGGCAGCGAGGCCGGGGTCACCGCGGCCGAGGCACCGGATTCGGCCGAGTCGCCCTCGCTGTTGGTCGCGTGCACCGTGAAGGTGTAGCTGGTGCCGTCGGTCAGGCCGGACACCACGCACGGGCTGCCCGGGCAGGTGGCGGTGAGGCCACCGGGGCTCGAGGTCACGGTGTAGGAGGTGATCGGCAGGCCGCCGCTGTCGGCCGGAGCCGTGAACGAGACGCTGGCCTGGCCGTCGCCGGGATCGGCCGACACTCCGGTCGGAGCACCGGGTACCGAGACCGGCGTCACGGCGGCCGAGGCGGCCGATTCCGGGGAGTCGCCGTTGGCGTTGGTGGCGTGCACGGTGAAGGTGTAGGACGTGCCGTTGGTCAGGCCGGTCACCACGCACGGGCTGCCCGGGCAGGTGGCGGTGAGGCCACCCGGCGACGAGGTCACCGTGTAGGAGGTGACGGCGGAGCCGCCGTTGCTGGCCGGCGCGGTGAACGACACGCTGGCCTGGCCGTCGCCGGCGGTGGCCGACGCCCCGGTCGGGGCGCCCGGCGGAGTCGCGGGGGTGACCGCGGCCGAGGACGTGGACTCCGGGGAGTCGCCGTTGGCGTTGGTGGCGTGCACGGTGAAGGTGTAGGACGTGCCGTTGCTCAGGCCGGTCACCACGCACGGGCTGCCCGGGCAGGTGGCGGTGAGGCCACCCGGCGACGAGGTCACGGTGTAGGAGGTGATCGGCGAGCCGCCGTCGGACGCCGGAGCCGTGAAGGACACCGAAGCCTGGCCGTTGCCGGGGGTGGCTGACACCCCGGTGGGCGTGCCGGGAACGGCCAGCCCGTCGAAGGTCAGCGTGACCGAGCCGGTGGCGCCGTCGCTGGCGACCAGTCCGGGCAGCTGCACGCCGCCGGTGCCCGGCAGCACCGCGATCGCGGCCGAGCCGAGGTAGGCCGACGCGAGCGAGGAACCGCCACCGCCGCCGGCCACGTTGGAGCTGAGGATGGAGCCGCGGCTGCCGCCACCGCCACCGCCACCGGCGTAGCCACCGGCCCCGCCGCCACCGGTCGCGCCGCCGGGCACCGCACCGCCGTTGCCTCCGGCCGCCACGGTGAGCGTGGACGGGTTGTTGCTGCCGCCGGCCGTGCCGGGCGCGTAGTTGCCGGTACCGCCGGCCCCGCCGGTGCTGCCGACCCCGGCCTGGCCGGGTCCGGACACCGCCTGGGCGTTGTCGCTGGTGCCGGCCGAGCCGGCGTTGCCGCCGTCACCGTTGTAGGCGCCACCGCCACCGCCACCGGCGATCGCCAGCTTGGCCAGCAGACCGTGGCCGGAGTCCTCGGCGAAGACCGCCGAGCCGCCACCGCCGGTGCTGGTGCCGTGGTTGTCACCGGTACCGCCGACACCCACGATCACGTACAGGTAGGCGGTGCCGGCCGGCAGGGACAGGGTGCCGCTGACCTCGGCCGCGTTGCCGCCGATGTGCTGGCGCGCCGGATAGCCGGCACCACCGCCGCCACCGACCAGGTCGACGTCCACCGACGTGGTGCCGGCCGGCACGGTCAACGTGTAGTTGCCGGCCGACGAGCACGTCACGGTGCTCAACAGGGCCGGGGTGCTGCCGTCCGAGCAGGGCGAGCTGTCGGCGAACGCCGGCGCCGGGGACACCAGGAACAACCCGGCACCGGCCACCACCAGGGCGGTGGCGGCAGAGACGGCACGGGGTAGCGGGCGAGATCTGAGCAGACGTGTCACGAAATTAGCTCTTTCACCGAAGGCCCCGAATCGGGCCTGACCGTTAGCCCATATCGACCGGGGCGGGTGATCCCTGAGCTAATCGGAATATCAGTCACAAGCGACATCGCGTACCAACAGCCCCACCAGGTTCGCTGTGACATTGTTGCTTTATAAGATTATTCATGGTTATTTGATCCGGTTGCGCGGTTAAGTCGCATTCTTACCCCGCGCTCCCGGTGATGACGACGATCGGTCGAAGGAGCGCGCGGATGGTTGACATGTCGTTCCTGGTAGCCGACGAGGACTACTACGCACCGTGGGACACCGTCGATCCGGGAACGCGCTACCACGCCGGGCCGATGCCGGCCGGCTGGCGGCAACGGACCTCCGGGGTCTGGACGCACTGGGTTCCCGATCACTCGGTCCTTGCCGACACGGGGTGGAAGGTGCACGTGTCCAGCTCGCTGGACAATGCGCAACTCGTGCTGGCGGTGGTGTCGGCGGCCTGCCTCGAGCTGGACATCCCGTTCAAACACCTGGCCGGTCGCCGGACCTTCCTGCTGCTGCACGGCAAGCACGGGACCAGGGTGCAGGCGGGCAAGTTCTGCGCCCTCTATCCGCCGACCGAGCGGCGCGCGCGGGCGATCCTGCATCGGCTGGAGGCAGAACTGGCCGGGATCAGCGGGCCCTACGTGCTGACCGACCGCCGCTTCGGCGCCAGCGAGTGCGTCTCGTACCGCTACGGGGCGTTCCGCGGCCGGGTCCGGGTCGACGCCGAGGGACATCAGGTCCCCACCATGATCGGCCCGGACGGTGTGGAGATCGACGACGAGCGGGCGCCCCGGTTCCAGCTGCCGGCCGGGGTGTCCGACCCGTTCCGGGAACCGGCACCGGCCCCGGCGCCCGGCGGCCCGGTCGTCCTGCACGGCCACACCTTCGAGAAGGTGCTGCAGCACAGCAACGCCGGCGGCGCCTACCGGTTCCGCTCCGAGCAGGGCGGCCCGGCGTTCGTGAAGGAGGCCCGGGCCCATAACGGCTACACCGAGGACGGCGCCGACGCCAAGACGCGCCTGCAGGCCGAATACCTCATCCTGCGGGCGATCCATCGCCGTCACCCGGGGTTGTGCCCGGCACCGGTGACGCTGTTCCAGCACTGGGAGCACAGCTACCTCATCACCGAGTGGATCGAAGGCAGCTCGCTGTACCACTGGATGGTCGCCAACAACCCGGCACTACACCTGGCGCCGACCGTCGCGACGTTCGCCGAGTACCACCGGCGCTGCCTGGCCCTGCTCGACCAGCTCGACCAGCAACTACGCCAGCTGCACGAACTCGGCTACGTCTTCATCGACCTCAGCCCGAACAACGTCCTGATCGACGACGCCGACCAGGTCCGGCTGATCGACTTCGAGGCGGTGCAACCGATCGCCGCCGTCCGGCGAATCATGGCAACTCCTGGCTACCAGCACCCGGAACCGCGGGCGGCCGCCGAGCGCGACCCGCGCGAGCTCGACCGATTCGGACTGTCCGCCCTGGCGCTGCTGCTGCTGTTCCCGGTGCACGAGTGCGTCGACCGGCACCCGCCGGCGCTGGAATACCTCCGTGCCGACCTCACCGAGCTGGCACCGATCCCGGACCGGCTGTGGCAGCAGGCCACCCGGTACCGCGATCTGACCGGAGGCACCGTGCTGCCGTCGCCGGCGGCGATCCGCGCCGACCCCGACGCTGCGCTGCGCTGGCTGGCCGAGCAGACAGCCGACGCGCTGGAGGCGATGGCCCAGCCCGATCATCCGGTCCGGGTGTACCCGAGCACGCCGATGGGCTACCAGAGCGACACCCGCGCGCTGGCCGCCGGCACCGCCGGCGTGCTGCACGCGTTGCACCGTGCCGGCCGGCCGGTCGAGGCGGCGGTGGTGCGCCGATTGCGCGACGAATCGCTCGCCGCGGTGCGGACCAGCGCACCGGGACTGCTGTTCGGCAGCGCCGGAATCGCCTGCGTGCTGGCCGAGTTCGGTGAGCTCGAGGCGGCCGAAACCCTGCTCACCGCCGCCGCGGCGCACCCGCTCAACGGCACCTCGGCCACCCTGGGCGGTGGCGCGGCCGGCACCGCGATCGGCCTACTGGTCCAGCACCGCCGCACCGGGGAACAGCGCTGGCTGGAGCTGGCCGACAAACTGCTGCGCCGACTCCCCGACGACGAGGCGGAACTCACCGCCCGGCTCAGCCCGGCTACCCCGTCGGGGTTGGCCGGCGGGCGTCCCGGGGTGGCGCTCGCGCTGTACTGGCTATACCGGCGGACCGGGGATTCGGAGTTGTTCGCCCGCGGCATGCGGCTGCTGCGCGACGAGCTGACCTACGCCGAATCGTTGCCGGCAGCCGGCCTGCGGTTCAAGCCGTCGCTGAGCGACCAGCGCGTCATGCCGTACCTGTACGCGGGCAGTGCCGGCTACGCGACGGTGCTGTCGCGCTACCTGGCACACCGACCGGACGCCGACTTCGGTGCCGAGTTGCCCGCCGCCGACGCCCTGGAGCGGTGCCTGCGCTCGTGCTCGGCGCGGTTCACCGCCTTCCCCGGCCTGTTCCCCGGCCTGGCCGGCCTGGCGGTCGTGCTGGACGGGGCCGGGCGCCGGCTGGGCAGGCCGGAACTCAACGACCGGGCGCAGGTCATGGCGCGTGGACTGTTCCGGTACGCGATCCCGCACAAGGGCGGCGTGGGGTGGCTCGGCGAACCCGGCCAGCGGCTGTCCGCCGACCTGTGGTCCGGCTCTGCCGGCATCCTGCTCGCGCTGAGGCAGCTCACCGATCCCAGCCCGGGCCTGCTTGACCTGCTCGACGACACCGAACCCGCGTCCGTCGGCTGACGGATGCGTCCCGACGCACTCAGGAAAGGAGGGATCAACATGGAAGAAGCCCTGCAGCTGCAGGCCGAGGAGGCCGCGATGGACCAGTACCGCTGCGATATGGACAGCCTCAGCAGCATCAACGTCGACTGCCGGTAGTAGCACCGCACGCCCGCCGTGCATCGATGCCGAACCGCCCGGCGTTGCCCGGGTCGCGCCAAGAGAGGAGTGGGATCACCATGGAAGAAGCCCTGCAACTGCAGGCCGAAGAGGTCGCGATCGACCAGTACCGCTGCCTGCCCGAGAGCAGCAGCAGCGTCCGCATCGAGTGCCAGTCCTACGACTGCTAGTAGCGAACCACTGCTAGTAGCGAACTACTGCGCCTGCCGGGCATGACCCCCTCATGCCCGGCAGGCGTTTGACCGTGTTGCCGTCCGGACAGCTCTTACGGGTAGTCGACCACCGTGACCGGGACGTCCGGGTTGGCGATGGTCGACGGGCCGCCGGTGTCGTTGACGACGTTGAGGATGCCGCCCTTGCCGTTGGCCGGGTCCAGGAAGATCGTCAACAGGTCGTGCAGGTGGACGTCGGTCCCGGTCGGCACCTCATAGGCGTGCGCGGCGAAGATGTCCACCCCCTGGTTGAAGAAGCTGTAGGTACCCATGCCGTAACCGGTGAAGTGCCTGGCCGAGTCCGTCACCTTGAAGGCGGCGTAGCCGAGGGTGGACGGCGATGACATCCAGGCCGCCTGGTTGGGCACGTCGTAGGGCAGCTCGCTCTGGAAGAAGATGTCCGAGCCGTACGCGCCGTTCCAGATCACCTGGAACTTCTGGTAGTGCTCGACGAACAGGCCGGTGGCGCTCACGTGGTCGCCGTTGACGATCACCCCGGTGTCAGCGGTGTTCTGCGTCCAGCCGACGCCGGTGCCGTGGTCGGCGCGCCAGGCCCAGATGTCGTCGAGCACGACGTGATCGCTGTTCACCTCGAGGCTGACGCTGGCCTTGCCCAAGTGCGGGCCGCCGATGCGGAAGAACACGTCCTGCAGGGCGGTCGGGTTCGTCGGGTCGCTCCAGCCGTTGTGGTCACGGGCGGCACCGCCCGATGCGTGCTGGGTGCCGATGCGCAGCAGTACCGGCGAGTTGACGCTGCCGGCGTCGATGGTCAGGCCCGCGATGTCGACGCCGGGCACGTCCGCCACGCTCATCGCCACGTTGCCGCTGGTCGCGGTCAGGGTGGCCAAGCCCAGGCCCAGGACGACGGTGTCGGCGCGCTTGACCTTGATGGTCTGGTCGACGTCGTAGACCCCGGGCGTCAGCAGCAGGTTGCGGCCCCGGGCCAGCTGGCTGTTGATCAGCTGCACCGAGTCCGAGGGCTTGGCGACGTAGAAGTCCGACAGCGGGATCGATCGGCCCGCGGTGGCACCGGAGGACCAGCTGGTGCCGGCGGAATCCTGCCGGGCGGCCGGGACGAACACCCGGTACTGCCCGCTGCCGTCGACGTAGAGGAACGGCTTCTCACGGCTGACCGGAGTGCTGGCCAGGGTCGTGTACGGGCCGCCGCAGCTCGCCTGGGCCGGGAAGCACTGGGCGGGGGCGCCGGTCACCCCGGAGAAGACCTGGTTCCACACCCCGTTGCTCCAGCTGCCCACCGAGCTGTTGCGGACGTAGAACTGTTGCTGCGAACCGTTGACCACGGTGCCGTCGAGCTTCGAGTCGGCGATGAAGCCACCGCTGGCGAAGGACGGGCCGGTGCAGTAGTCCATCAGCGTGGTGAGGCCGTTGACGTGCACCCGCCGCATCGGCGCGGCCTGCGAGACCGCCCAGAACTCACCGGTGTAGCAACCGAAGTCCGGGTTGGTGACGTTGATGGTGAGGTTGGACAGCGACCGCCAGAAGTTGTTCAGGGCGATGCAGCCGCCGCTGTCGCACTGGTTGCGGACGTAGACCGAACCGTTGATCACCACGTCGTCGGGCGAGGCTCCGAGACCGGCGACGTCGGTGTAGTAGCCGACCGCGAAGTTCAGCGGGTGGGCCGCCGTTCCATAGCTGCCCGGCTTGAACAGCAGCGCATAGCGCTGGCTGCCGAACTGGTTGGCGATCTGCTGGGCCGCGACCGCGTCGACCGTCTGCTGGATCTGGCTCAGCGGCATCGACGGGTCGAACACGTAGACGTTCGGGCCGAAGTCCGGCTGGCCGGCCGTCGCCGCGGCTGGGCGCGGCGGTGCGGCCGGACTGGCAGCACCCGCGTCGGCGGGTGCTGCCAGCACCGAACAAGCGGCGATCAGTGTCACGGCGACCGTGGCCCGAGCGGTGGACAGGTACTGCGATAGCGGCCGGAATGGCGAATGCATCATGGTGGAAGCCCCCTCTATCGCAGATTAGGGCACCCCACCGACAGCTGCGCTACCGGCCGGGACTACAGCGCGGAGTTGTCGCTGATCAGGAAGCCGGCGGCACTCGGCGCACCGCTGTTGGTGAAGCAGTTGACGTCGCGGACGATGGTGTCGGATCCGGCGTGCGTCCAGGCGAAGTTCAGGCCGCAGAAGTCCGAACCCGGCCCGGACCCGGTCACCTGGATGTCATCGGGCAACACCCCGATCCTCGGGAACGTCACCAGCGACAGGGTGCCGGCACTGAGGGTGTTCGCACCCGGACCGACGATGCTGTTGTAGTTGGTGGAGACCGGACCGCCGATCGGCTTGTTCCACAGGTAGCCGAAGTACTTGGGCGGGATGGCCCCGCCGTACAGCGAGCGCTGGTACTGGTAGGTCAGCGTGAACTGGGTGTCGGCCAGCACGCCACCGGCGTCGTAGCAGGTGACCTGGGCGACCTGGCCGCTGGCCGACGACGTCCAGCTCAGCACCTTGCAGCGCGCCGGCACGCTCACCTGGCTGACCGCGGTGGCCTGCAGGCTGCCGTCGATCGGTCCCGGCGTGCTCAGGCCGGGGAACTTGACGCTCCACTGCCCGATGCCGGTGTGGGTCACCGTGTTGCCGAGACCGGCCGAGTTGTACTGGCTGATCAGCCCACCGCCGGGGGTGGAGTTGACGTAGCCGAACGCTCCGACCGCCGAGGCCGGCCCGGAGCTGGCGCTGAAGATGGCACTGAAATCGGTGAAGTCCGGTGCGCCGCCGACCCGGTGGCAGCTGATCGTCACCACCTCGTCCGCGCCGGACGGGCCGAATCCGTTCACCTGGCACCAGTGCGGCGCCGAGTTGATCGCCGTCACGTGCACCACGCCGCCGTCCCGCGCCGCACCGACGAAGGTGATCTTGTACTGGCCGACGCCGATCACGCCGACCGTGCTGCCGGCCGGCGTGGTGCCCGAGCCGACCACGGCGCCGCCGCTGTACAGCACGAACCCGAACCGATCCGGCACCGCGGCGCTGGCCGAGCTGTTGCTGCTGACCACCGTTGCCGCCAGGGCACCCGCGGTCAGCGCACCGGCAAGCAACCGCCTGCCGATGCCCGTTCTGGTGGACTCCGATCTGCTGGACATCTGGACCTCCCCGGCTAGGAATGCGAATGAAGTGGCCGGGACGCTACTCGGAACTAACGGGCAAAATCAATGAATCGGACATAGCTTGTTACATCCGATTCTCATGGATGCGGCCCCGGGTCAGGGCAGGTCGTCGGTGAAGTCGATCCCCTGCCGGGTCACCTCACGCTTGAGAATGGCTTTCTGGGCCGGCAGCAGGTCGCGGACCGGCACCTCGTGCCGGAAGTCCACCCCGCCGTCCTGGTCGCCCATGTTGATGTCTGCCCGGTGGAAGTTCAGGCCGACGCCGGGGAAGGTTTCGATCACGTCACCGTTGCGGGTCTTGATCCACCAGTGCTCCCAGCTGACGTTCTCCTGCTTCTCGTGCATGCAGATGTACCAGCGCGCGGCGGTGCCCGGCGGCAGCACCTCGAAGCCCGCGTCGGTCAGCTGCAGCTCCATGATGGCCCGCTGCGCCGCTCCGTTGCGCTCAGGGCCCGCTGCTCCGGTCAGCCAGTCGGTGATGATGGCCTGCAGCTGGGCCTGCCGGTCGTCGAGGTAGGCGCGCTCGGCGGCATGGATCTCGTCGCGGCGCGGGTCCTCGTCCCGCACCCCGGACAGCGCCAGCTCCCTGGCGTGCGCGTGATCCAACACCTCGCCGACGACGTCCGGGTAGTTCGTGCGGTAGCCGAAGTAGCGGTTGGCCAGGTCGATCGAAACCGGCGCGACGTCCAGGCCACGGGTTGCCCACTGCCAGCAGGTGAACACCGGGTCCTCGTGACCGGCGAGGTCGGCCTTGACGCCGGCGTGGCCGTTTCCGGCGGCCAGCGCGGAGATCTGGTCCTCCAGCCACGGATGGGTTTCCAGGTCGGCGTCGGTGGCCAGTTCGGTGAGGTCGTCCTCGCCGGCCTGGATCTCGGCCAGGTGCACGAACTCGGCCCAGTCGCCGAACGAGGGGTTGGCGGCGATGGTCATCAGCTGGCCCATGCTGAATCGCTCGACCGCGGTGAGCTGGCCGAGGGTGGGCAGGGCGCCGCCGAGCTGCATGGTGGCCAGCACCGCGAGCTGGTGCCGGTCCCGCTGCAGCCCGGCCTGGGCGAGGGCGAGGACGTCGGGCCCGGCCCAACCGGAATCGACCAGGACGATCAGGTCGTCGGCCCGCCAGCCGAGCGCGGCGAGGGTGGCCAGCTCCGGCCAGCTGACCGACGCCGGCGCCAACTCATCGGCCTGGGCGGCTGTGCAGCGACGCATGACGGCGTACAGCTGGTCATAGCTCAACGGCGGCTGGCGTTGGGCCAGCGCGAGGGTCGCCGCCCGGGACCAGTTGCACGCGGCCAACTGGTCGAGGCGCTCCCCGGAGTTCGCGACCTGGGCCAGGGCGAGGATCGCCGGACGTTCGTCGGCCGTGTAGGCCCGTCTGATCACCGCGCCGACGGCGAGCTGCCTGCGCAGCCCGCCGTGGCAGCGATCGGTGGTGTCCGTCCCGGCGGCTGGTGGGCCGACCCGGGACGCCTGCCGGCGCAGCGCGGTCAGCACTCCGGCGCCGGCGCGGTCGGCGGCCGCCTCGGCAGGGTCGTCGGCGCGGCCGATCACCCCGCCCGACTGGCTGCCGAACTGACCGATGTGCCCGAGCTCGTGCGAGATCAGCCGCTGCCCGTCCGCCTCCCCCGGCCGGTAGGCGTTGGCCGAGAAGTAGATGTCGTGGCCGTAGGTGAAGGCACTGGCCTGCACCGACCGGGCCAGCCGGGCCGCCTCCGGCCCGGTGTGCACCCGGACCGGTGACAGGTCCAGGCCGAGTGCCTCACCGCCGGCCTGCCGCAGCGGTTCGGGCAGCGGCTGGCCGCCGCCGGACTGCCGGCGCAGCGCGGAGATCACGTCCCCGGGAATGGCGGTCCCGCCCAGCGGATCGGGTTCGTCGGCGTCGAACCGGCGGCGCAGGCCCGGGCCGCACCCGGGGGCCGCACCGGCGATCGGCCCGGCGGCCTCGCCGGAACACAGCCCGGCCAGCGGCACTTGCGACACGGGGGCCGGCTCGACGAATGCGGTCCGCTCCGGCTCGGACCGGCCCGGGGCCGCGGCTCCGGCCTCGCTCCGGCGGCGGTCCGCAATGGTCATGCCCAGCATCTTTACACAGTCTTTATGAGATTGCAGAGGGTGACGAGAACCGTTACCGCGCGTCTCCGGCAGGGGTACCGTCCTGGCGGGTCCCGACGACCCGCTCGACCCGGCGGTCGGGAACCAGCCAGACCAGCGCCACCACGACGTAGGCGGCCACCCCGAACCAGCGGTTGGCGAAGGACAGGCCGATGCCCAGGCAGTACAGCAACGGAGACAGCTTGCCCTTGAGGTCGCGACCGACCGCCGCGGCCAGCAACGAGCTGTCGCCGCCGGCGTGCAGCAACGTCAGCTGGAGGATGTAGTAGGCGATCGCCGCCGCGAGCAGCGCGATGCCATAGGTGGCGGTAGGCACCGGCGGAAAGTCGTTCTCGCTCATCCACCCGGTCAGGAACGGCACCAGCGACAGCCAGAACAGCAGGTGCAGGTTGGCCCAGAGAGTGGCGCCGGATACCCGGTCCACCACCGCCAGCATGTGGTGGTGGTTGTTCCAGTAGATGCCGAGGTAGACGAAGCTGAGGACGTAGGCCAACAGGACCGGCAGCTCGGCACGCAGCGCCGTCCAGGTCGTCTCCCGCGGAACCCGCAGTTCCAGCACCATGATCGTGATCAGGATGGCGATGACGCCGTCACTGAAGGCTTCGAGGCGATCCTTGGACATGCGCTGAGATTAATGGCCGGCGGTTCAGCAGCGTCCTTGCAACACCTGCACGCCGGGGCCGGACAGGTCCTCCAGCGCGGCCGGCCGACCGGCGGTGGCCAGCAGCAGCGAGATCGCCGGGCCGGCCACCACCGGCCCGGAACCGAGCGAGAAGTCGGTGTCGGTCGCCGTCAGCCGTACACCGGCGATCCGCCGCTTGGCTCCGAGCAGGGTGTTGAGCTTGGAGTAGTAGGTGATCACCCGGGTCACCGCGGCCACCGGGTAGGAGTGCGCGATGCCCAGCGGCCGGCGGATGTCCTCGCCGTGCACGAAAGCCTCGCCCAGCCAGGTGCTGGCCGGCGCCGGCGGCGAGCTGGTCCGCAGCCGCACCGCCCGGAAGGTCGCCAGCGTCGCCTCCGGCCCGGCCGCGGTCTCGGCCGCCACCAGCGTGGCCATGTACTTGTGGAAGTCGAAACCGACCGCGGCCAGACCCGGAAAGAACTTCAGCGGCGTCATCTTGGCCGCTGCCACCAGGTGGGCCAGTACGTCGTGCACGCTCCAGTCGCGCGAGAGGGAACGGGTTTGCCACTGTTGCGGGCTCAGGCCGGTCAGGTCGTCGGCCAGCGCCCGGCGCTCGGCGTGGATGGTCGGCCAGATGCTCTCGGCCACTCAGACCCCCTTGATCAGGACGTCAGGTCGATGCCACCCCCGCGACGTACAGCCCACCTGTCGCTCACCAGGGCAGCACCATAGCAAGCCGATCGCCGGCCGCGCCGCTGTCTGGAGCTCGCCCGGGGAGGCCTGCCTGAGCGCAATCATGCCGGCGGCCGTGAAACAGTGACTGCCCGGAAATTGTTCGGGGCCGGGTTACCTTTTCGGTAAACCCGGCCCCCAATGCCGCGGCTACATAACTCGAATGGTCAGAGCCTGTCAGCGGGGCACAGTGTCGGCGCGCGTCAGACCCATTCGTAGTTCCGCATCATTGTCACCCCCCTTTGGTGTGGATGTATTCGCACAGCGAACCGACCGCGTCTGTCCATACCCAGGTGCAAGCCGAGGCTAGCTGCCTGTACTTCTCCGCGCCTGTTAGGACTGCCCAGGTAAGCGTCTATATAGCCGTACAAAACGCGGAGATTTATAGACGCTATGAAGTGCGAGTTAGGCATTATGGTGATGGCCGGCACGAGCGCGCCCAGAAACGCAGCCCGCCCCCGTAGCCATCGGCCGAAGTGGCCGGGACCGAAAGGTTTGGGTCGAACACTTCGTCAAGAGAAGCATGCTTTTCCAGGCGATCGATGGCTACGAAATGCACCATCCCTTGCCACGTGACAGCATGAAGTTCGTTATGTACTGTCTGTCACCACGGCGCGTTCCGGATAGACCCTTGCGGTCCTCACCCCGGTGGTCGCACGTTGCGGTCGGTACGCGCTGCGGGGGAGAGAGCTCATGGTAAGAGCGGTATCTGCGTGGTCATTGTGGCGCGCATCGCGGTTCGCGGTGGCCGTCATCCTCATCGTCGACCTCGCGGCGGCCTGTACGGCATTGACCTTTCCCGGCGCCATCGAGCAGGGCGACCTCGGAACGGCGGCACTGCTCGCCTCGCTCAGCATCGTCTATTCCCGCTTCACCGTGAGCTGGGAACGTGCCCGGCGCGCACTGCGACAGGAAAAGCTGCCGACGCTGTGTCCGAACCTGTTGGCGACCTGGGCCTTTGCGGCGGCGGTGCTGCTTCCGCTGACGCTCGCGGCCGCGGTGATCGCGGTCGCGGCAATAGCGGAATGGCCCGCCCGCAATATCGCCGGACAGGCGACGCCGCACCGTTACGTCTACAGCACCGCCGGTGCAATTCTGGCCGCGACCGCCGCCAACAGTTGCATGGAACTCGACCTGCCCAACCAATTGCCGCTGGCGCTCGCCGCGGTGGGCTACATGCTGGTGGGAATAGCGGCCGTCGCCCTGGCAATGGTGACGGCCGGCCAATACGACGGGCTGCGCCTCCTGCTCACCGCCGAGACGCACAAGCTGGAAGTGCTGACCATCGCGTTGGCCATCGCCCAGGTACAGCTGATCAACCTGCACGTCCCGCTCGCCTGGCTGTCGCTGCCGGCCGCGATCGTCATCCAGCGCTGGGCCGTCCAGTCCGACCTGCACGTCGCCGACGACGCCACGATCCGCCCGATGACCGAGGGGGCCTGGCTGACGGTGGCGCGCGAGGTGGTCGCCGCGTGCCCGGTCACCGCGATCATGCGCATCGACTCCGCCGACCCCGCCGCGGTCAGCCTGGTCGCCCGGATGCAGGTCGGCTGTGACGCGATCGGCGCGGTGGGCAAGTCAGGCCTGGCGATCCTGCTGGCCGACTGCCCCGGCGCCAACGCCGAATCACTCGCGGTGCGGATGCGGGCCGCGCTCACCCAGCAGGGCATCCCGGCATTGGTGGCGGTGGCGGCCAAGCCCCGGGACGGGCAGTCCTCGGCGGATCTGCTGGCCGTCTCCGAAGCCGAGCTGATCGCCCGGGCGGCGGCGCACCGGCCGTCGAAGTCGCTGCGGCCGGAGGCCTAGACCGCCTACCGGTTCAGGACTGGTCGGTGCCCCGACCGGTCCGCGCCTGCAGCCGGTCGATGTGCTCGGACGCCTGCGCCTTGGTCAGGTCCGCCGGCAACTGCTCGCCGGCCTCGCGGGCCAGCGTGTCGAGGTAGCTGCGCTGCGCCCCGGTCATCGGCTCGTCGCCGGTGACCCAGTCACTGGGGTCCTTCTCCGTGGTGCCGCTCGTACCGGGGCTGCTG
>Ga0247773_1000042_pt1 | contig 52793 bp, 50 predicted proteins | sample UWRJL092311B6_FD_179934 | JGI IMG/M metagenome (GOLD analysis project Ga0247773, IMG submission 179934) | Plant litter microbial communities from Arlington Agricultural Research Station in Wisconsin, United States - UWRJ-L092-311B-6 | ecosystem: Environmental > Terrestrial > Plant litter >... | reverse complement strand
CGGGGGACAGGGGAGGGGGGAAAGGGGACAGGGGACAGGGGACAGGGGACAGCCGGCGGGTCGGTCGCTGGTCGGAGCCTGGTCGCGGTTCGAGAGCGCCGGTGGTTGCGGGGCGAATGAATTCGCGGCAACAAGGGCACGAAGTCCGCCTTCGCGGACTGTTGCGGCGGCATCAGCGCGAAGGGCGGATGCGGGTGCGGCGGCGGGACGGGCGAGGCATGCCTCGCCCTACCAGAAAACCGGCTGGTCGCGGCGACGCGTGAGGGATGCGCGCCCGGCTGCGTTGGGCACGGCGGTATCGTGCCCTACGCAGCGCGCAGCCCGGCCCCGCGCAGTGGGGGACACGCCCAAACCCGCAGTTCGCACGTCCGGATCCGAATGGGCACGAAGCCGACGCAACGTTCGCCAGTGTTGCTATTGGAGCAGTTCGGCTGTTAGCTGTAGATGTGACCCGCGCCGCACGACACCTAGAGACACGCACCAGCGGCACGCACGCCGCCGCCGACGATACACGACACGGAGCGACCCACACGATGACGCTCGACCTGCGCGACCTGGGGGCAATGCAGATCGACGCCCTGCGGGAGGTGAGCAACATGGGCGCGGGGCACGCCGCCACGGCGCTCTCGCAGATGACCAACACGCGGATCATGATCAACGTTCCGCGCCTGCAGGTCACCGCGCTCGAAGACGTTCCCGAGATCATGGGCCACCCCGAGGAGATCGTCGCGGCGGTGCTGATGCACATGCTGGGCGACCTGACCGGGCGCACCCTGCTGATCTTTCCGCGCAACGCCGCCATGCGGCTCGCCGAGATCCTGCTGCACCGCCAGCCCGGCAGCAGCCACGTGTTCGGCGAGCTGGAGCAGAGCGCCATCAAGGAAGCCGGCAACATCCTTTCGGCCGCCTACATGAACGCCCTGTCCGACTTCATGGGGCTGATGCTGCTGCCGTCGGTGCCCTCGCTGGTGATCGACCTGTGCGGCGCGGTGCTCACCACGGCCTACACCAACTTCGGCCACGAGCGCGACTTCGTCTTCTGCATCCAGACCGAGTTCCTGATGGCCGGTGACGAGGTGGTGCAGGGGCAGTTCCTGCTCCTTCCCGACGTCGAGTCGCTCGAGATCATCCTCCAGGCCGTTCGCCTTGCCTGACCTGCAGGACCTTTCCGCCCCCCCCGCCCAGGAACCGCGCCCGCCCCACTCGGAGCGCGACCTGCGCATCCTGCGCGGCTTCGCCCAGAGGATCGACGCGGCCGACGCGGGCGCGCACAACAACCTGGGCGTCCTCTACTTCAACAAGGCGCTGTACGAGGAGGCGATCCACCAGTTCCAGCGCGCGCTGGCCATCGACCCGAAGATGGTGGTGGCGCAGCGCAACCTGGAGATCGCCTACTTCGCCACCGGCTTCTACGACCGGATGATCTCGGAGCTGCGCGAGCGGCTGCGCGAGAGCCCGTCGGACGCCGCCGCGCGCACCCGCCTGGCCCAGGCGTACCTCAACACCGGCGACCACGCCGGCGCCGTGGCCGAGCTGAAGCGCGTGCTGGCGCAGGACCCCGACGACCTGGGCGTGCTGATCCAGTTGGGTCAGGCCGAGAAGGCGGGGGGAAACTTCGAGACGGCGATGACGTGGTTCGTGCGCGCGCTGGACCACGACCCCGACAGCGCCGTGCTCCACTTCTACGTGGGCGAGCTGTACTACAACCGCGGCCTGAACGACGAGGCGCTGCGGGAGCTTTCGCGCGCCGTGGAGCTGAACCCCGAGTTGGCCGACGCGCACTACGTGCTGGCCTTCGTGTACGGCGACATGCAGGACATGCCGCGCGCCAGCGCCGCCAGCCGCCGCGCCATGCAGCTCAACCCGCACTTCGCCAAGGCGCAGGCCAACCTCTCGCTCGACCGCTACAGCGCCGCCCGCTACCAGGAGCTGGTGGGCGGCCGCGTGCGCCGCCCCGAGGTGGCGCAGGGCGAGAAGCTGGCGCACTACAACCTGGGGATCGCCTTCCGCCAGAAGGCGCTGTACGAGGAGGCGCTGCGCGAGTTCACCCGCGCGCTGGAGCAGGGCGAGGAGCCCGCGCTGGTGCGGCAGGCGATGGCCGAGGTGCACCTCCTCCAGGGGAAGGCCAGCCAGGCGCTGGACCTGTACGACCGGTTGCTGGCCGAGGACGAGAAGAGCCCCAAGCTGTGGAACGAGCGCGGCGTGTGCCTGCACCAGACGGGCGACGTGGACGGCGCCGAGGCCAGCTACCGCCGCGCGCTGGACAGCGACGCGGCCTACGCGCTGGCGTGGAACAACCTGGGCGTCGTCCGTCTCCACCGCGGCGACGACAAGGGGGCCGACGAGGCGTTCACGCAGGCGGTGTCGCTGCGGCCGGGGTTCATCGACGCGTGGTGCAACCGCGGGCTGATGTACCTGCGCCGCGGCCGCCACGGCGCCGCGCTGGACGCCTTCCGCGCGGCGCTCAAGGCCAGCACCGACGCGGCCGGCGCGTGGAACGGCATCGGCGCGGTGCTGATGGAGACGCGGCGCTACGAGGAGGCGCGCAACGCCTTCGTCCGCTCGGTGGAGGCCGACCCCAACTTCGCCGAGGCGCGCTACAACCTCTCCTTCGTGCTGTCCAACCTGGGCGACTTCGAGGGGGCGCTGCGCGAGACCAAGCGCGCGCTGGAGCTGAACCCGTACTACACCACGCCGCGCTACAAGCTGGCGATCGACGTGCAGTTCGAGTATGCCGAGGTGCTGGCGCCCGAGCTGGACGCGGCCGAGCGCATCAGCGGCGACGCGGGGGTGGAGAGCTTCACCTTCGACGACGGCGCGCTGGACCAGATCTTCGCCGAGCTGGCGCCCGCGCCGGCCGCGCAGCCCTCCGCCCCCGCCGCGGACGCGTTCGCGCTGGCCGAGGACTACCTGAGCAAGGGGCTGCTCGACCGCGCGCTGGGCGAGGTGCGCCGCGTGGCGGTGGCCGGGGCCGATCCCGTTCAGGCGGCGCTGCTCACCGCGCAGATCTTCCTGCGCCAGGGGCTGGAGGGCGAGGCGCTGGAGCGCTTCGACAGCGCGGTGGCCCGGCTGGAGGGTGCGGAGTGGGGCGGCGACCACTCGCGCGCCTGGACCGGCCGCGCCCGCGCGCTGCTGCGTCTCGGCCGCCCCGTCGAAGCGCGCGAGGCGGCCGAGACGGTGCGCGACCACGACCCCGACCGGGTGGACACGCTGCAGGTGCTGGGCGAGGCGCTGCTGGCGCAGGGGATGGGGACGGACGCGGTGCGCGTGTTCTCGCGCGCGGTGGAGCTGGCGCCGAAGGATGCATCCCTTCTCCGCAACCTGGGCCGCGCGGCGCTGGCGGCGGGGAAGCCGGAAGATGCCGAGCGCGCGCTGCGGCTGGCCATCAAGCTGGACCCCGACTTCGTGGCCGCGCGGCTGGAGCTGGGCCGCCTTTACCTGGACCGCGGGCGCACCGACGAGGCGATCGCCGAGGCGCGCGCCGCGCTGGACGTGCTCCCCAGCTACTTCGACGGGGCGCTCCTCCTGGCTTCGGCCCAGCGCGCCGCCGGCCGCTTCGGCGAGTCGGTGCACACGCTGGTGGACCTGCTTGCCGGCGACCCCTACCACTTCGACGCGCTGCTGCTGCTGGGCCAGGTGCTGCTGGACGACGGCCGCCGTGGCGACGCGCGCACGGCGTTCGCGCGCATCCTGCGGTTCGACCCCGACCGCGCCGACGCGCTCTTCCACCTGGGGCTGGTGGCCGCGGCCGAGCGGCGCTTCCGCGAGGCGATCGAGCACTGGCGGCGCGCGGTGGAGGCCGAGCCCGATGGGCCGTACGCGGCCTCGGCGCGCGAGAACATCCACACGGCGCTGGACATCGCCAGCGTGTTCCAGACCGCGGGCGCGCCCGCGGCCGCCCGCTAGGAGAGCCCGATGGCGATCGAGGGGCCGCTCCGCGAGCTGGCGCTGACCGACGTGTTCCAGCTGCTGGACCTGTCGCGCAAGACCGGCGTCCTCACCATCCGCAACGAGGCGCGCCAGCGGCCGGCCATCGTGCGCTTCGACCGCGGCGCCGTGACCTCGGCCGCGCTGGGTGAAGACCACGAGCGCATCGGCCACCTGCTGCTGCGCGCGGGGAAGGTGACCGAGGCGCAGATCGAGCAGGCGCGCGCGGCGCAGGCGGGGGCGCCGGCGCGGCCGCTGGGCGAGATCCTGGTGGAGATGGGGGCGGTGGGCGCGCAGGACGTGCGCCGGCAGCTGCGCTTCCAGATCGAGGAGGCGGTGTTCACCCTGATCCAGTGGAAGGACGGCTACTTCCGCTTCGAGGAGAGCCCCGCCGTCCAGAACGGCAGCGTGGGGGTGCGGGTGCCCACCGAGAGCCTGCTGATGGAGGCGGCGCGGCGGGTGGACGAGTGGAGCACGCTGGAGAACAAGATCGCGGGGATGGGGGTGATCCCCGCGCTGGTGCCCGACTCGCCCGACGGCCCCACGCTGGACCTGCACCCCAGCGAGTGGGAGGTGCTGGCGGAGATCGACGGCAGCCGCACGCTCAAGGAGATCGCGGTGGCGCTGGGGCGCGCCGAGTTCGAGGTGGCCAAGATCGTCTACGGCCTGGTGACCACGGGGATCGTGGAGATCGTGGACGAGCCGGCCGAGGCGGAGGCGGGGCCGGCGATGGAGCGCCCGCTGCGCGACGCACTGGGCGAGGCCAAGCTGGCGCTCTCGGACGGCCACGCCGACCGCGCGCGGCGGCTGCTGGACGAGCTGGCGCACGCCCACGCCGATCACCCCGAGGTGTGGATCCTGCTGGCCTCGGCGCAGCGGCGGCTGGGGCGCTGGGGCGAGGCGGTGTCGTCGCTGGCGCGTGCCGCGTCGCTCGACCCGCTGTCTGCGCTCACGCACTACGACCTGGGCTTCGCCGCCGCGCACACCGGCGACATGCACCGCGCGCGCGACGCGTGGGCCACCTACCTGCGCCTGGAGGACGGCGACGCGGCGCGGCGCGGCAAGGCGGCCGGCGCCATGGCCGCCGCCGAGGCGCTGCTCTCCAGCATGGGCGACGAGGCCGCATGAGCGCCACGCCCCAGCAGGTGCGCCAGTGGAGCGACGAGGTGGCCGCCGACCCCGGCAGCCCCGCCTTCCGCCCGCTGGCCGAGCACTACCGCGCCGCCGGCCGCCCCGACGCCGCCCTGCGCCTGGTGATCCGCGGGCTGGAGCGCCACCCGCACGACGTGGAGGCGCACCACCTGCTGGGCGTGATCTACCAGGAGGGCGGCGACCTGGTGAAGGCGTTCGACGAGTGGGACATCGCCCTGGCGCTGGACGCCGAGCACTTCCCCAGCCGCCGCGCCATCGGCCTGCTGCTGGCCCGTCGCGGCGAGTGGGACGCCGCCGAGCGGCACCTGGAGAAGGCGCTGGAGGGCGACTTCGCCGACCCCGAGATCCGCGGCGTGCTCGAAGAGCTGCACGCCCGCCGCCGCGAGGGGCGGGGACGTCCATCGCCCGGGCGGTCTGCGGCCCCTGCGCCGGAGCCGGGTCCGCCCGCGCCGTCCGTCGAAGCGGCTCCGTCCCCACCGCCCGCGACGCCCGCTCCGGCCGTGGCGCCCGCCGCGGTGCCTGCATCTGCCCCGGCCGCACCTCGGCCGGCGGTGGAGGGGGCGGCGTGGGAAGGTGGACGCAGCTTCGAGGTGCTGGAGGGGGAGCTGGCGGCGCTGGGGAGCGAGCGGGGGATCGTGGGCGCGGTGGTGCTCGACCCGCAGGGCTTCGTGGTGGCCGGGCGGATGGAGGTGGCCGGGCGCGACCGCGGGCCCGAGATCGCCGCGGTGCTGAGCCCCGCGTCGTCCGAGGCCGAGCGCGCGGTGCGGCACCTGAAGATGGGCGGGTGGAAGGGGATCCTGGTGGAGACCGCCGACGCGGTGGTGCGGCTGACGCCCACGCCCGACGGCGGGATGGTGGCGGTGGCCGGGCGGCGCGACGTGCCCATGGGGTGGGTGCTGCGCGTGGCGGCCCGGGTGCGGGAGGCGGCGCTGCGTTTCCTGCGCGCCTCTGGAGGCACCCCGTGAGCGCCTACGGCGAGCTTCTCGACCACGTCAACCGCGTGCCCGGCGTGCGCGGCTCCATGATCGTGGCACTGGAAGACGGGTTGATGGTGGCCGAGGACCTGATGGTGGGCGTTCCCGGCGCCGCCGTGGCCGCGCTGGTGGCCTCCATCTTCCGCCGCGCGAGGAAGTCGCTGCAGGGGGCCGACTTCGGCGCCGCGCAGCTGGTGCAGGTGGAGGCCGAGGAGGGGCTGCTGTTCGCCGCCGCGCCGCCGCAACTGGGCGACCTGCTGCTGGTGGTGGTGGCCGAGAGCTGGGTGAACGTGGGGCTGGTCCGGCTGGAGGCGGCCAGGGTGGTCGAGGCGCTGGGATGAGGCGCGGCGACCTGGCCCAGTTCGTCGGCACGCTGGAGGCGCCGGTGGAGCGCTTCGCGCGCGAGGCGGGGCTGCGGCTGGTGCTGCTGATCAACGAGAGCGGCCAGGTGCTGGCGCAGCGCGGCTTCCTTCGCGCGCTGGACGTGATGGGGGTGGCCTCGCTGGGCGCGGGGATCCACGCGTCGAGCCACGCGCTGGCGGTGATGCTGGGCGAGGGCGGGTTCAGCCACCTGCACCAGGGCGGCGCGGCGGCGCAGGTGTTCATCGGCCCCTTCCGCACCCCGGCCGAGGACCTGATCGTGATCGGCGTGTTCGGCGACGACAGCTCGATCGGGCTGGTGCAGCTGTTCTTCGCCGAGTTCGTGCGCGAGGTGTCGGTGCTCCCCGGGTGGAGCGAGACGCGGCCCACGGCCGACGCGCGGAGCTTCGAGCGCGACCTGGTGGCGGGGCTGGAGACCATCTTCGGCGGCGAGGACGAGCGCGCCGCCGCCGGCGCGTAAGGGCGCGCGCGTCCCCCGGGTGGACGCGGCGGCCGCCGCCGGAATCCGAGTGTGAAGGGAAGCGGAACGACGTATGTCCCTGGTCAACTACTCCACCCGCGAGATCACCTCCAAGATCGTGTACTACGGTCCGGGGCGCTCGGGGAAGACCACCAACCTGCAGTACATCTACGGCCAGGTGCCCGAGGAGCGGCGCGGGCGGATGGTGTCGCTCGCCACCGAGACCGACCGCACCCTGTTCTTCGACTTCCTGCCGCTGGACCTGGGCACCATCTCGGGGTTCCAGACGCGTTTCCAGCTGTACACGGTGCCGGGGCAGGTGTACTACGACGCCACCCGCAAGCTGGTGCTGCAGGGCGCCGACGGCGTGGTGTTCGTGGCCGACAGCCAGCGGGCGCAGGCCGAGGAGAACGTGGAGAGCTTCCGCAACCTGCAGGTGAACCTGCTGGAGCAGGGGGTCGACCCGCGCCAGATCCCCATCATCCTGCAGTACAACAAGCGCGACCTGCCCGACGTGATGAGCGTGGAGGAGCTGGACGACCTGCTCAACTACCGCGGGCTGCCGCGCTACGAGGCGCGGTCGCTCGCCGGGGCGGGGGTGTTCGACACGCTGCGGGGGATCAGCGAGCAGGTGCTGCGGCGCCTCTCACAGCGCTTCGGCCGCAACGTCACGCCGGCGAAGTAGCGGCGGGTCTGACGGTGGCTGGATCGCGGCACGCCTGGTCCGGCAAAGGCTCGACCCACCCGGAGGCCGCGGAAGCCTGCAGAGGAGTGCTCAGCGGGCTTCCGTGTGTCTAGGTCGTCGTCATGCCAGATCCGAGAAAAGCCTTGCCTCACGCGGAGTCAGCAGAGGTAGCAGTCAAAACTGTTGTTGACTGCTACCTCTGCTGACTCTGCGTGATGAATCGCTGTCCTTCTTCCGTCGCGACATCAACGGTTCACGTGGATCCGGTATCCGTCCCCGATACGGCTGAACAGGGCGGCTTCACCGGTCCATTGGGAGCACGCGAATGCACGACGAATCGCAGGAAGCGGGATCAGATGCAGCCGGGGTAGCAGGTGAACTCGTTGATCTTGGTGTGGACCTCGCAGACGCACGCGTCGTCTTCGGAGACCGTCTGGCACCCCAGGTCTTCGTAGGTGTGCGGGCAGAAGCAGTTGGTGTACGACTGGTCATTCCCGCGCACGGTCCCCAGCTCTTCCGCGTGTACGGCGGTGGCGAACTCCTCCACCTTCAACGCGTCGACGTCCAGCTTCAGCTTGCGCATCTCATTCTCCGTTGTGGATTGCGACTTCAGGCGCGGAGGGATTCCTCGCTCTGGTTATCGTCGGAGCGCAAAGGTGCTCGGTCGAGCACACAGACGCAAGAGTTTTGCGCAATGTGTGTCGGATAAGGTAATTGGATGGCATGACGAAGCGGCGGCGGCTCCCACTGGGGGAGCCGCCGCCGCTTCGTCATGCCGTGACGCGCTGGCTTCAGTGCTTGAGTGTGGAGAGGGCGATCATGTACGAGATCGCGCCGACGACCAGCACCCAGACGATCCCCACGCCCAGGCCCGTCAGGCTGGCGCTCAGGTCCTTGCGGGAGTCTTCCTTCGTGTACTCGCCGTGCGACATGTCCCGATCCCTCCGCGGCGCGTGCGCGCCTGTTTCGTTTCGCCTGTGGGCCAACACCGATGCGGCGGAAAGGTATACGGCGGGCGGCGGATGCGCAAACCGCCCCTCACGCCCGGCCCCGTCTCGCGATGTGCAGCAGACGCGGAGAACCGCGACGGCGACAGCGGGGAGATGAAAGCCGGGAGAGCGGACGGGCGTCCGCTCCCCCGGGTGACGTCGGCGGGAGCCGTGCGAGCGGTGAGCGGCGCGGCGCTCAGGGCATGGCGGCCAGGTTGCGGGCGGTAAGGCCGAACGCGAGGGTCCAGCCGGAGGAACGGACGCTCTCGCGCGGCTCGCTGGTGCGCGCCACGCCCAGCTGCAGCGGGCCGGCCGACACCCCGCCCGCCAGCATCCACGCGCCCGACGCGTCGGTGCCCGCGCCGGTGCGCAGGGAGACGATGCCGCGCGTATGCTCCACGCCGGCCGACAGGCGGCGGCGCCACCCGCCGTCCAGCGTGCCCGCGTCCAGCGCGCCCTGGTACGAGGCGGTGAGGCGGGTCCGCTCCGACGGGAGGGCGTAGGCCACGCCGGCGCGCACCGTGGCGGGGAGCCAGGCGTCGTCGTACAGGCCGCGCGCCGTCTCGTAGACGGTGACCGGCACCGAGCCCGCGTCCACCGCGGTCTCGCTCGCGGCGAAGCGGTCGAGCGCCTCGGCGGCGGCGTTCTTGTGGAAGTCGGCGCGGGTGAGCACCAGCGACTTGGTGCGGAAGTCGTCCGACCAGCGCATCCCCGAGAAGGCGTTGGCCACCGCGGCGCTCACGGTGAGGCGCGGCGCGGGCTCGGCGGCAAGCCCCAGGTCCACCCCCCAGCCGCGGCCGCCGTGCACCGATACCTCGCGCAACTCGGCCTGCAGGTCCTGCCGCTCGAGGTCGAACCGGGGCTCGAACAGGCGGTGCTGGGCCATGGCACGGCCGATCACGTAGTGCCCCGCCACCCCCACGCTCACCTTGCCGAACCGCCGGCCGGTGGCGGCGGAGAGATCGACCCAGCTGGCGTTGCGGCCGCCGGTGTTGCCCACCGCGTAGTCGGTGCGGCCGTCCTGGTAGCCGTTCACCAGCAGGTCCACCACGTCGCGGCCCACGGTCTCGTCGTAGCGCGCGGCGTAGCTCACGCCCACGGCCACGCGGCGCAGCTGGATGGCCAGCAGCGGAACGGTCACCGCCACGCGGGCGTTCATCCCCTGCGTGGGGATGCCACCCACGAACTGGTCCTTCTCGCCCTGCGACCACTGGTTGAAGTGGAAGAGCGAGGGAACCTGGCCCAGGTGCGTGCCCACGAAGCCCGTGCCCAGCGCCAGCTGCGGCACGGCCACGCTCCAGTAGGGCGTTCCGTGCAGCCCCAGGTTGGCGGGGTTGAAGAAGAGGGCGTCCACCCCGCGGGCGTCGGCCACCCAGCTCCCCGCGGTGCCCACCGAGCGCGCGGTGAGCGGCGCCTGCGCGGCCGCCGGGGCCGCGGCGAGCGCCAGGGCCGTGGACGCGGCGAGGAGGCGCGCCGTTCGATTCGGCTTCATGGCGCGCCTCACGTGCCGCGGGCCAGCGGGATCTGCGCGGCCACCGTCACCGGTTCGCGCTGCCCGTTGGCCACGGTGGTCTCGAACTGGTGGGTCAGGCGGATGTAGGCCTGCGCCCCGGTGTAGTCCACCGTCAGCGTGTAGAGCGTTTCGCTCCGGGTGGCCGCGCTCTCGCCGGCCACCTTCACGTTGGTGAGGGTGATGCGGCCGGCGGTCTCGGCCACCACCGTCTGCGCGGTGGCGGTGGCGGTGATGCGCACGGGGATGGTGGCCGCGTTGGCGCGCGAGGCCAGCCGCACGCGCACCGGCGCCAGCATGCTCAGCGAGCCCTGCGCGGTGGTGGCCGTGATGGTCATCTGCCCGGAGATCTGCGGGTAGACGATGGCGGCGGTGTCCACCAGCGCCAGCAGGTTGGGGCTCACCTCCACCGACAGGCCGGCGCAGCGCCTGCCCGGCGCGCCGCAGTCGCCGCGCAGGGTGCGGGTGGGCGCGGTGGCGGCGGCGGCGGACGGGTTCGCCGGGATGCGGGCGGCGGCGGTGCCCAGCGGGCGGGCGCGCAGGATGGCGCCGGCCTCGGGGATCACGGCCTGCACGGTGCCCAGCGCGGCGATCTGGCCGCGGAGCACGCCGGTGGCCACGTCCACGCCGGCGTCGCCGCTCTCCACCACTCCGGCGGGCGTCTGCACCACCACCGACGCGAGCCACGCGTTCTCGGCGCGGTTCACGTTCAGGTCCACGCCGGCCGCCTTCGCCAGCGCCAGGCCGGCGGGGGCGAGCACGAAGGCGTTGGCCGAGGCGGCGGTGCCGCTGGCGGTGGTGGCGGGGGCGACCGTGGGGGTGAGCGACACCTGCGTGCCGCCGGCCACGGCGCCGGCCGGGAGCTGCACCGACGCGCCCGCGGGGGTGCTGACGGTGCCGCCGGCCTCGCCCACGGTGCGAACCACGGGGTCGCCGGTCTGCTCGAAGGGGAGCTGCTGGGCCTTGTCGCACGCGGCGAGCGTCGCGCACGTGAACGCCGCGAGGGCGAACGAGAGGTTCTTCATCGGAGGATCGGGTCCTGTCTGAGTTTTCGGGGCGTGACCGGCGTGGCGCGGGGCCCGTGCCTCCCGCGATGCGGCCTGCCGAACGCGTGGGGCGCGGGGGTGCGCCGCCAACGTGGTCGTGTGTCTGCCGTCCGAAGCGCCTGAGCGGGGCGCGGGCTGCGCTCGTTGAGTCGTGGGGGTGTTCGGCCCGACTGGCGTGGCGGGGCAGGGGCCCGCGGTAGCCTCGTAGCTTTGCGTCGCCGCCTTTCAGCGGGTTTGCCGTCCCGAAGTGCTGCTGCGCGCGGCCGACGCGCACGGAAACCAGGGAGACGGTAAGAAAAATCCGTTCCCACGAACATCGCTGCGAGGCAGCGCGTAAATGCTTAGAATTTGGTGAGATACACGGAATCGTATGTTTCTCTGACGATTGCAAAGCGCACCGGGACCGGCACTTTGCAGGTGTGCCGGGGAGTCACGGAACCGCATGAACACGGAGCAGCGGAGACAGCGGAGGAAGCGGAGGTACACACGGGCACCCTCCGCATCCTCCGTGCTCTCCGCTGCTCCGTGTTCATGCTTTTTGAAGATTCCACGGTTGGGACGATCCTGCCGCCACCGCACAGCGGGTGATGGATCCGATCGTCGCCGGCCGATGTGATGTGGACGAAAAAGCGCCCCGCGGCTGCTGCCGCGGGGCGCTTCCCATCTTCCGTCCGCTGCGCTCAGCAGTACTGCTCGAACGCGGCGACCAAGTCCTGGGCGATGGCGTCGGCGGGGCGGCCCTCGATCTGGTGGCGCTCCATCATGTACGCCACGTCGCCGTCCTTGAGCAGGGCGATGGAGGGCGACGAGGGCGGGTAGCCGGTGATGTACTGGCGCGCCCGCGCGGTGGCCTCCAGGTCCTGTCCGGCAAAGACGGTGGTGAGCTTCACCGGCTTCTTGTCCGACTGCTGCAGCGCCATGGCGATGCCGGGGCGCGCGTTGCGGGCGGCGCACCCGCACATCGAGTTGACCACCAGCAGCGTGGGCTCCTTGGCCTCGGCCAGCGCCTGGTCCACCTCGTCGCCGGTGCGCAGCTCCTGCACGCCCAGGCGGGTCAGCTCCTGGCGCATCGGCGTGATGAAGCGTTCATCGTAGGGCATAAGCCACCTCTCCTTGTAGTGTGTCAAAACGGCCGGTCCGGCCGATCGTTCACCGCTGTACGACCATCAATCTACAACGATCCGCAAGCGCCGTACAATGGCGTCGTCGCTCCGTCCGCCCAATCTGGCTCAGTCGCGGGGATTGGGCACCCAGGGGACGTCTTCCACGCCGGCGCGCTTGTTGGCCACGCGTGCCAGGGTGAACAGCAGGTCGGACAGGCGGTTGAGGTAGACGATCTGTGCCTGGCCGATGGTGGCCTGACCGGCGAGGGTCACCACGCGGCGCTCGGCGCGCCGGCACACGGTGCGCGCCAGGTGCAGCGCCGCCGCCGCCGGCGAGCCGCCGGGAAGGACGAAGCTCTTCAGCGGCTCGAGCTCGGCGTCGGCGCCGTCGATCCAGCTTTCGAGCATGGCGATGCGCGCGGGGTCGAGAGCGGGAACGTAGGGGCTCTCGCGGCCGCCGTCCTCGGGCGCGGGGGTGGCCAGGTTGGCGCCGATGGTGAACAGGTCGTCCTGGATCTGGCGGATCGCGTCGGCCATGGCCGATTCGCCGCCGGCCTGCAGGTTCACCACCACGATCCCCAGGGTGGAGTTCAGCTCGTCCACTTCGCCGTAGGCGTCCACGCGCACGTGGTCCTTGCGCACGCGTCCACCGCCGAACAGGCCCGTGTCGCCGCCATCGCCGGTCTTCGTGTAGATCTTCATCGGGCTCCGTTGGGGGTCGCCGCGTCGAGCCCGCCAACAGCGGCGCGGCCCAGCGTCCATTCCAGCCACAGCAGCCGCCGCAGCACCTTGCGCGGCGTCCATTCCTCGCCGTCCAGCTCCAGCCACAGGTCGCGCCGGGCGGGGTCCAGGTGGCCCAGGTGCTGGACCACCAGCGCCATCGCGGCGTCGAGCCGCCCCAGCGTGGCCTCGGGGGTGCCGGCCATGGGCGTGGCGCCCAGGCGGCTGAGCGTGTACCACTGCGCGCGGGCCAGCTCTTCCAGCACGTCGCGCACGCGCATCCCGCCCTCCACGGGCGCGTCGAGCGCGGCGTCGGCCTCGCGCCGGGGGACCTGGCGGATGCGCGCCAGCACGCGCCCGCGCAGATCGCCCAGCAGGCGCACGCCGCGCTGGATCTCGGCGTCTTCCAGCGGACGGTACTCGGCCTTGAACAGCGCGGTGGTCTCGCCCGCCGAAACGTGCGCGTCGGTCACCAGCCACTCGTCCACCGCGATCTCCAGCTCGGCGCTGGCCGGCGGCACCGGCTCGCCCACGCGCTGCAGGAAGCGCAGCCACTCCATGTACTGCCGCTGGAACGCCTCGACCGCCTCTTCCATGCTGGCGCCGGCACCCGTGCAGCCGGCGCCGTCCAGAGCGAAGGCCCAGCAGTGTCCGTCCGCGCCCTGCTCTACGCCCACGGAGACGCGGGTGGATGCTTCGATCGTCATCAACTCAAGACTTCAAGACGTGATCATTCGCGATTCGGTGCCCCCGCGGACCAGCGGACCGGAGAACCGGCGTAGGCGGCAGGCCCTCGCGTGGAAATATGCGAGTGAACTCGCGGCTACAAGGGCACGCAGTCCGCCTTCGTGGACTTCGGTTCGGCATGGGAAGAAGCGGCGGTGCGCTTCGTCCGCGGTCGCGGCGAACACCCGGGTTCCAGCGCCGAATCCGCCGTTCACCCCCTCCCCCAGTCGGTTTTGGGGGAGGGGGTGGCGAGCCATGGCGAGCCGGGGGTGGGGGCCCAGTCGCTACGCCACCGCCGGTTCCAGCAGCTCCAGCGTTCCTGCGTCCGCGTCCAGCCGCGCGCGAGCGCCTACGGGGAGCGTCCAGTTGTCGTCCACGTGGCCGAAGGGGAAGCCGTGGGCCACCGGCACGCCGCGGCCGCCCAGCAGGTCGCGCAGCACGTCGAGCACGCCGGGGCTGTCCTCGTCCACGCCCGTCTCGGTGAAGCCGCCCAGCGCGATCCCCGTCACGCCGTCGAGCACGCCCGCCAAGCGCAGTTGCGACAGCAGGCGGTCCACGCGGTAGGGCGCCTCGCCCACCTCTTCCAGGAAAAGGATCGCGCCGCGCGCGTCGATCGCGTAGGGCGTGCCCAGCGTGGCGGCCACGAGCGAAAGGTTGCCGCCCACCAGCCGGCCCTCGGCCGCGCCGCCGGTGATCGCCTCCGCCCGTGCGCCGTCCCCGGGGAAGGGGAGGACGCCGGCGGCGTCGGTGGAGGTCAGGGCGCGCAGCAGGCCATCCGCCGAGAAGCCGGTCAGCGCCTCGGTGGCGGGATGGGGGCCGTGGAACGAGACGATGCCCAGGCGCTGGAGCCCCAGGTGCAGCGCGGTGTTGTCGCTGAAGCCGATCACGGGCCTGGGCCGGCGCTCCAGCGCGCTCCAGTCCACCGCGTCCAGGATGCGCATCACGCCGTAGCCGCCTCGCAGGCACCAGACGGCGTCCACGGAGTCGTCGGCCAGCGCGGCGTTCAGGTCGGCCGCGCGGTCGGGGTCGGGGGCGGAAAGATAGCCGTGGCGCTTACGAACGTGCTCGCCGGGCACGGGCTCCCATCCCCACCCCAGCACGCGCTCCACCGCGCGGTCCACCGCGCCGTCGCCCAGCGGGCCGGCGGGGGCCACCAGGGCCACGCGGGCGCCGGGCCTCAGCGCGGGCGGGCGGATCATCGCAGCCCTCCGGCAATTGCGAGCAGCACCACGCCCGCCGCGACCATCACCGCCGATGCGGAGAGGAACGGCGCCGCGAGGCCCACGTGCGCCAGCGCCACGCCGCCCGCCACCGGCCCGGCCGCGCGGCCCAGGGCGGAGAGGGACTGGTAGATGCCCAGCACGCGGCCCTGCTCGCCCGGGCCGCCCTGGTGCGAGATCAGCGACGAGACGGTGGGCGACGCGACGCCCTGGCCGAGCGCGATCAGCCCCAGCGCGGCGAAGAGCACCGGCCACGACGGCGCCAGTGCGGCCAGCGCCAGCCCCGTGGCCACCCCGCCCACCCCCAGCAGCGCCGTCCGCCGCTCGCCGATGCGGCGCACCAGCCGGCCCACCACGCCGCCCTGAGCGATGGCCGAGACGACTCCGAGGAAGACGAAGAGGAACGCCACGCCGTGCCGGGTGGCGTGCCAGCGCGCGTCGGCCCACAGGCTGAAGGTGCCTTCCATCCCCGCGAAGGCCAGGGTGAAGAGGAAGCCGGCCAGGTACAGCGCCCGCAGCCGCCCCGGCGTGGCGCTGCCGAACAGCGCGCGGGCTCGCTCGGCCAGCCCGAACGAGCCGGGGCGCGCGCTGCGGCGCTCGGGCGGCAGCGACTCGGGGAGGCGGAAGACGGCTAGGGCGGCGTTGGCAAAGGTGAGCGCCGCGGCGAACAGGAACGGCGCCGCGAACCCCCAGCGCGACAGCACGCCTCCGATGGCCGGGCCCACGATGAAGCCCAGCCCGAACGCCGCGCCGATCATCCCCATCCCCTTCGCCCGCTCTTCCGGGCGGGTGACGTCGGCGATGTAGGCCTGCGCCACGCCCACGTTGGCGCCGGCCACGCCGCTGAGCGCGCGGGCGGCGAAGAGCACGGGCAGCGACCCCGCCACCCCGAACGCCAGGTACCCCGCCGCCGAGCCGAACAGGCCGACGAGCAGAACCGGCCGCCTGCCGATGCGGTCGGAGAGCCGCCCCCACGCGGGGGCGAACAGGAACTGCATCAGCGAGTAGACGGCCAGCAGCCACGCCACCGCCACCGCACCGGCGCCAAAGCGCTGCGCGTAGAGCGGGAGGAGGGGGATGACGATCCCGAACCCCACCAGGTCGAGGAACACGGTGACGAAGACGATCCCCAGCGGCGACCTGCCCGCGGGGGAGCGCGACGCGCGCGGCCGCGCGTCAGCGCCCGAACGGGTGCCGCGCGAGGCCGCGAAGGTCGTTGATCTGCTCGATGACGGACTTTTCACCCTGCGTCTGTCCTTCACCCGGCGCCGGGCGCGGCGCATGCAGCGCGTCGCGCACGTCCAGGATCGCTTCCAGGTACAGCTGGTCGCGGCGGAAGTCGAAATCCAGCCGCGCCATCTCGCGCTCGTCGCCGGCGGCCCGCGCGCGGGCGTAGCCCTCGCGGTACACCGCCTCCAGGTTGGCGAGCAGGTGCTCGCGGGGACGCGGCACGTTCGCTCCTTTCATCCCCGGCTCCAAACGTCTGTCGAAGGCCGGGAAGATACCACCCGCACGCCGGGCGTGACAACGCGGGGCGGCGGGGCGAGATTGGCGGCGGCGCCGGCAAGGCGGTCGTCGCCCGCCGGATGCTGCGCGCATCACGAGAACAGGCGAGGAACGAGCCAGGGTGAGGGCCCCGCCGAGGCCGCGGATTGCCCGGTCAACTTGGCCGCTCGATCTTTCGACATCAACAGGAGAACTCCGTGCAGGAAGACCCGCGCATCGAAGCGCTGAGGAAGATGGCGGCCTCGCGGCCCGAAGACCCGCGGCCGCGGTTCGGGCTGGCGCTGGAGATGGAGAAGGCGGGGCGCTGGGAAGATGCCGCCGCCGAGCTGCGCGCCTACCTGGCGCTGGCCGACGACGAGGGCAACGCCTACGGTCGCCTGGGCCACGCGCTGCGCGAGCTGGGGCGCATGGACGAGGCGAAGGAGGCGTACCGGCAGGGGATCGACGCCGCCGACCGCCACGGCCACCCCACCATGGTGATGGAGTTCGAGGAGGTGCTGGAGAACTGGGACTAGGCCTGAGGCGGCGGCGCGTAGGCGGCCAGCGCGCGCATGCGCACGATGGTCTCCAGCTCGAACGCGATGGACTCGGGCGAACGGTTGTCGGTGGGGATCGACACGTCGGCCAGGCGGTACAGCGGCTCGCGGCCGGCGATCATCTCGGCGATGCGGGGGACGGGGTCGTCCATCTCGCGGAAGGGGCGCTCGATGGTGTCGGCGCGCAGGCGGCGCGCGGTTTCCTCGGGCGACACGCGCAGCCAGGCGGCCAGCGTGCCGGGGCCCAGCTCGGTCAGCAGCTCCGGCCGCGTGATCCAGCCGCCGCCAGGCGCCAGCACCAGGTAGGGCGTGCGCGCGGTCTCGCTGGTGAGCGCGGCCTCCATGGCGCGGAAGGCGTCCTCGCCGTCGCCGCCGATGATGGACTGCACGGTGCGCCCCTCGCGCCGCTCGATCTCCACGTCGAAGTCGAGGAAGGTCCACTCCAGCCGCCGCGCGAGCGCCTGCCCCACGGTGCTCTTCCCCGCCGTCATGTAGCCCAGCAGCACCACGCGCTCCACCGGCCACGAGCCCGGCGTGAGCGGCGGCGCGGAAGGCGGTGGCTCGCGGCGGTCGCGCAGCGGCGGGGGCGAGAAGTCGTCGTTGCTCATGGGTGCGGCGCCTGCGCAGGATGCGGGCCCGGCGGGGGCCGCTGCCCACCGACTCCTCTCGGGAAGTGAATCGTCGGGGCGGCCGGATCCAGACCGGCGGCTGAAGCCGCAGCAACAACTACGAAAAGCCTCGCAAACTGCGCGAGGCTTCAAGGGCTGGGCTATCGCTCGGGGAGGCGGGGAGGCGGTGAGCGTGAGGGATGCGCGCCCGGAGGGCCGGGAACGCGGCGGACCGCCTGCACCGTCTTTTCCGTCGAGCAGACGCCCGGGCGGGCCGCCGTGGGCCCGGCGCGGTTGGCAACGGCGGTATCGTTGCCTACCGCGCGCGCAGCCCGGCCCGGAGCGCAGCGGAGGGACACGCCCCAACCCGCAGTTCAGTCGTGGTCGATCCGATCTATCCGAAGAGGGCGAAGATGCGCGTGCTGGTGGTGGATGACGAGCCCGCGGCGCGGCGGCGGCTGGCGCTGATGCTGGAGGAGCTGGACGAGGAGGTGTGCGGCGAGGCGGCCAACGGCGTGCAGGCGCTGGAGATGGCGCGCGAGCGGCGGCCCGACGTGCTGCTGCTGGACATCGAGATGCCCGAGGTGGACGGCTTCGACGTGGCCCGCCACCTGCCTACGCCGCGCCCGCTGCTCGTCTTCCAGACCGCCTATGACGAGTACGCCCTGCGCGCCTTCGACCACGCCGCGCTCGACTACCTGGTCAAGCCCGTGACGCTGGACGGCCTGCGCCGCGCGCTGGGCCGCGCCCGCGAGCGGCTGGAGGCGCCCGCCGCCGTCGCCGCGCCCGCGGTGGACGCGGAGGTGCTGCGAACCCTGCGCGCCTCCGTCCGCGAGAACGCGCCCCGCCGCCCGCGCCTGCTGGTGCGCGAAGGGAAGGGGCACCGGCTGGTGGCCTTCGAGCACATCACACGCTTCACCGCCGACGAGGGCGTGGTGTTCGCGCACCTGGACGGCGGCGAGAAGCGGCTCACCGACTACACGCTGGCCGAGCTGGAGGAGCGCGCCGGCAGCGTGTTCGTGCGCGCCAGCCGCGGCGAGCTGGTGAATGCCGAGGCCGTGGAGCGCATCGTCCGCAATGGCGACGGCAGCGCCACGCTGGGGCTGCGCGGCGGCGCCACCGTGCACGTGAGCCGCCGCCGCACCCCCGAGGTGTGGGAGCGGCTGGCGGAGTAGGGGCGTTCGACGGGAGGTCGGTGCCAAGTGGAGAGCAGGGCGGCGGGCCCTAGGTCCGCCGCCCTGCTCGGCATCATGTCACATCACTGCGCGTACCGCAGGATGTCGTAGAGGAAGCGCGTGCCCCAGCCCAGGTTCTCGATGCTGATCCGCTCGTCGTTGCCGTGCATCATCTTCTGGTGCTCGGCCGACTCGACCTTGAACGGGTCGAGGCCGTAGGTGACGATGCCCAGCCGGCGGTAGGTGGGCCGGTCGCTGGCGGCGGTGAACATGGGCGTCGTGACCAGGGCGCCGGGGTCGCGCTCGCGGGCCGCGCGCTCGATGGCGTGGAAGAGCTCGGTGTTCACCGGGTTCTCCAGCGGCGTCTTGGGCGCCATGATGGTCGTCCACACGATCGTGCTGTCGGCGGCGATGGCCTTGAGCGTGGCCAGCACCGAGTCGGGGTCGGCCGAGGGGAGGAGGCGGATGTCGATCTCGGCCGTGGCCTCGGCGGGGATCACGTTGGTCTTGTTGGAGCCGGTGAGCACCGTCAGCGAGATGGTGGTGCGCAGGATGGCGTTCCAGTAGACGTCGGACAGGATCCACTCGCGCGCCCGCGGCTGGGCCAGCGCCGCGCGCACGTCCATCAGCCACGCCCTCCGCTCTCCTTCGTAGTTGCGCGAGATGTCGCGGAAGTACTTGTCCACCCCCGGCGTCACCTCCAGCGGCGTCTCGTAGGCCGCGATGCGGGCGAGCGCGGCCACCAGCCGCGGCACCGGGTTCTGGCGCGTGGGGCGCGAGGCGTGGCTGGGCGTGCCCGCCACCCGCAGCCGCTGCCAGAGCGTGCGCTTCTCGGCCACGCCCACGCCGTAGAACTGCAGCCGCCCGTTCTCCACGGGGATGTCGCCGCCCTCCGTCACCAGGAACTCCACGCCGCGCAGCAGGTCGGCGTGCCGGTCCACGAACACCGTGGCGCCGGTGGACCCCAGCTCCTCGTCGGCGTTGGCGATGTAGACGACGTCGCGCGTGAGCCGCACGCCGCTGCGCTTGAGCGCGATCATCGCCATCAGGTGCGCCACGCCGTCGCCCTTCATGTCGATGGCGCCGCGGCCCCACACGTAGCCGTCGCGCACCGTGCCGCTCAGCGGGTCCACGCTCCAGCTGGCCGCGTTCGCCGGCACCACGTCCATGTGGTGGACCAGCGCGATCCCCCGCTTCGATCCGTCGCCGGGGAGGCGGGCGTAGAAGTTGGCGCGGCCCGGCCCCAGCGCGTCTTCGTCCAGCACCTGCGCCTCGATCCCCTCGCGGCGCAGGATGGCCGCCAGGAACTCGGCCCCCGCCTTCTCGTTGCCCGGCGGGTTGGTGGTGTTCACGCGGATGTAGTCGGCCAGCACCCGCGCCGCCTCGTCGCGCAGCGCATTCCAGTCCACCGGGCGCGGGGACTGGGCCCGGGCCGGGATGGCGACCAGGACGATCGGCATCAGAAGGAGCAGCCTGCGTATCATCGACGTGTCGGGAAGGCGTGGGAACCAGAGGTGGGGACCGCGAAGATAAGCCGCCGCGCGCGCGCCAGGTAGGCTCCTCGCGCTTTTCCATCGACCGACTGATCGTGCATTTCTCCGGATCCCGTGGAGAGTCCGATCCACCGGCAGAGTTTCTCATGCCGGAGCGCGCGCGGGGATGGTGACGGATCACGCGGCGACGCTCGCCCTCGCCACGTCGCACTCCTCGCATCCCTCGCCGGGAGAGTGGAGGAAGAGGAGCGGGTCGCGGGCGAGGTGTTCGCGCGCAGCGGCTACGATGTCGCGGGCGCGGGCGAGGCGTGCGTGCGCGTGGCCCACGCGGCCCTCGCGCTGCAGGCCGCGCTCGCGGAGCCAGCCGTCGGCCAGGTCGAAGCGCTGGCAGCAGTGGTCGTTCTCGCCGTACTTCACGCGCACCGGGTGGCCGTCGCGCAGCACGGTGCAGTGCCGGGGCACGCGGTAGGGAACGCCCGCCAGCAGCTCGGCCAGGTGCAGCGTGGTGTCGGCGTCGTGGCCCACGCCCAGCAGCAGCACCTGGCCGTCCAGGTCGTGCACGCGGCCCACCGGGCTTGCGGGGATGTGGGGCGGGAGGGGGAGGGGATCGGCGGTGACTTGTGCCGCCAGCGGTCCCGCGGCCGCGAAGGCCTGGAGGTGGTCGCTCCGCAGCACGCCGGGAAGGCGCCAGAAGGTGTCGGCCACCACGCCCAGGTCGGCCGACGCCGGCATGGACGGGTGGAAGGGCACCTCGTCGTCCTCGCCCCACGCCGGCATCACCAGCGTGCCGGCCGGGCCCAGCGCCTCGCGCAATGCCTCGATCAACCCCGCCGGCCCACCTTCCACCGGCCGCGTGGCGCGGAAGGAGGTGTGGACGAGGAGAACGCCGCCCCGCTCCACGCCCAGCGCGCGGAGCTGGGCCGTCACCGTCGCCCGGGAGAGCTCGCTCCGTCCCGTGTCGTCCCGCATCGTCCCCGTCATCCGAACGTGGGAGTGAACCGGCGGGGTGATGAGACCCCGACCGGTCGCGCCCGGCGCTGGGAGTGCGTCGAAGGCGCACACCAGAATACGCCCGGCGTGCCGCGCGCGGGAGGCCGGATCGGGCCGTGCGGGGGGAGAATGGCCCGCATCGTGCTTGACCGAACGGCTTCCCGGCGCGCGGGTGGGCCGCGCGAGATGTCGTCTCTGGTGGGCCGTCGCAGTGCCCGAAAGCTGGCCGACCGTGATGGAAAACGAGGTATTCTGCAGGCTGGCCGGAGCCCTCGCGGACCGCTTGCGCGAGAACCGCGAGGAGCTCACGAGGCGGTGGCTCGAGCGCATCGCCGCGCGGGTGGACATCGACCCCAACAAGGTGTTTCCCACCGACGAGCTGCTGAACCACGTTCCGCTCCTGATGGACCGGATCGCCGACTACCTGCAGAACCCCGAGGACGAGATCACCGCCGACGCGCCGGTGGCCGGCAAGGCCATCGAGCTGGGCGAGCTGCGCTGGACGCAGGGCTTCGACGCGCACGAGATCCTGAAGGAATACGAGATCCTCGGCGGCGTGCTGTTCGCCTTCCTGGTGCGCAGCGTGGACGAGATCCAGGAGGACTGCCCGCCCAGCGAGCTGCTGACCTGCGCGCACCGGGTGTTCCGCGCGGTGGCCGTGATCCAGCAGGTCACCACCACGCACTACCTTCGCCTGGCCGCCGAGCGGGTGAGCGAGCGCGAGCAGCGGCTGCGCGGCTTCAACCGCATGGTCACCCACGAGCTGAAGAACCGCATCTCGTCGGTGCTGGGCGCCGGCCAGCTCCTGGCCGACCCCGAGATCGCCAGCAACGACACCCAGCGCGCCCGCTTCGCGCAGATGGTGGTGCAGAACGCCGAGGGGATGCAGGCGGTGCTCGAGAACCTGCTGGAGCTGAGCCGGATGGAGTCGAGCGCGCGCCACAACCGCAACGTCCTCCTTCCCCGCGTGGCCGCCGAGGTGTGCCGCCAGCTGCGCGAGATGGCCGGCGCGCGCCAGGTGAAGGTGCGCATGCTCGACCTGCCCGAGGTGGAGGTCAACTCGGCCGCCATGGAGCTGGTGCTCTCCAACTACGTGTCCAACGCCATCAAGTACTCCAATCCCACTGCCGAGGAACGCTGGGTGGAGGTGAACGGGCGCCTCTGCCCCGAGGTGGCCAGCGGGTGCGAGCTGCTGATCGAGGTGAGGGACAACGGCCTGGGCGTGCCCGAAGACCGCCGCGAAGGCCTGTTCACCCGCTTCTTCCGCGCGCACGGCGACACGGTGACGGGGGTGGAGGGCACCGGCCTGGGCCTCAGCATCGTGCGCGACACCGTGGAGGGGATGGGCGGCCGCGCCTGGGCCGAGTTCGACGGCGACGCCGGCTCGCGCTTCTACATCGCCCTCCCCTGCCGCCGCGAAGCCGAGCGCGCGCTGGCCAAGACGGAGCCCGAGGCGGCCGGCGTGAACGGCGGCTGAAGCCGCAGCAACAACTACGAAAAGCCTCGCAAACTGCGCGAGGCTGAGGACCGGATCCTCCCGTTTGAGGGGGCGTTGTTTCGTCCTTGCATGGTCGGACGAACCATCAAAAGAGTCGGGGCGATGTCATCCTGAGCGCCGCCGCCGCCCATAACCAGCATCCACGCAATCACTTGGCGGCGGCCGAAGGATCCATGGCCGCCGCAACGACACATCCCGCGGCCGCGCAGCGGAGCCTGTCGCCGGTGCACCACGAACCCGCCCGTTCGCCTTTGCAGGCGCGCGGGCGTAGTATTTTCATCAACCATGGATATACGCGCGAACTGCACACTTTGGGGAAGCCTGTCGATGGCCGCGCCCGCACGCCGTTGGTCTACGCGATTCCACCGCAGATGAGCACCACCCTCCCCACCCGCCCGGCATCCGAAGATCCGCCGTCGTCCGTTGATGGCGGCGGGGAGCACGTGCACGTGGCCATCGTGGGCGCGGGGTTCGGCGGGGTGGGAACGGCGATCCGGCTGAAGCAGGTGGGGATCGACGATTTCGTGATCCTCGAGCGCGCGGACGACATCGGCGGCACGTGGCGCGACAACACCTATCCCGGGTGCACCTGCGACGTTCAGAGCCACCTCTACTCCTTCTCGTTCGCGCCCAACCCGCGCTGGAGCCGCACCTTCAGCCCGCAGCCCGAGATCTGGGCGTACATCAAGCGCATCGCGCACGAGCACGGGGTGATGCCGCACGTGCGCCCCGGCCACGAGATGCGCGGGGCTGAATGGGACGACGGCGCGCAGCGCTGGCGGATCGACACCGCGCGCGGGCCGGTGACGGCGCGGGTGCTGGTGCTGGCGTCGGGCGCGCTCAGCGACCCCGTCATCCCACCCTTGAAGGGGATGGAGACGTTCCGCGGCGCGGCGTTCCACTCCGCGCACTGGGACCACGGCTTCGACCTGGCGGGCAAGCGCGTGGCGGTGATCGGCACCGGCGCGTCGGCGATCCAGTTCGTCCCCGCCATCCAGCCCCTGGTCGCCCGGCTGCACCTGTTCCAGCGCACGCCGCCGTGGGTGATGCCGCGCCACGAGCGCGACATCGGCGAGCGCACGCACGGGCTCTTTCGCCGCGTCCCGGCGGCGCAGCGGCTGGTGCGCGGCGCCATCTACCTGCAGCGCGAGGCCACGCTGGGCCTCTTCCGCCACCCCGCCGCCATGCGCCTTGCCCAGCACGCCGCGCTGCGGCACCTGCGCAAGACGATCGGCGACCCGGTGCTGCGCCGGAAGCTGACACCCAACTTCACCATGGGGTGCAAGCGGGTGCTGCTGAGCAACGAGTACTACCCCGCGCTGGCCCAGCCGAACGTGGAGGTGGTGACGGAGGGGGTCGCCGAGGTGCGCGAGCACTCGGTCGTCTCGGCCGACGGGGTGGAGCGGCCGGTGGATGCCATCATCTTCGGCACCGGCTTCCGCCCCACCGACCCGCCACTGGCGCCGTTCGTCCGCGGTCGCGGCGGCGTGTCGCTGACCGATGCGTGGGCGGGGAGCCCCAGGGCGCTGGCGGGGACGACGGTGGCGGGATTCCCCAACCTGTTCATCCTGATGGGCCCCAACACCGGCCTGGGCCACACCTCGGTCCTCTACATGCTGGAGGCGCAGATCGACCACGTCCTGGGTGCCCTGGCGCACATGCGTGACGCGCGACTCGGCGCCGTGGAGCCGCGGGCGGAGGCGCAGGCGGCGTACGTCGACAGCGTGGACCGGCGGATGCGGGGGACGGTGTGGGTGAGCGGCGGCTGCGCGAGCTGGTACATCGACGCCACGGGCCGCAACTCCACGCTGTGGCCCGACAGCACCTACCGCTTCCGCCAGCGCGTGGCCCGCTTCCGCCCGCACGAGTATCGCGGAGAGCCGGCGCGCGACCCGTCCCCGTCCACCCCGGTGGCGGGATGACGACGAACGAGCGTGCGCCCGACCGGCGCATCACTGCGGGCGAGCACCTGCAGCGCACCGTGGCGCAGGCACTGGGGACGCTACCCGGCTCCGTCCTGGTGCGCCTCTCGGGCCGCCCGCCGGTGGTGATGGACGGGCAGACGCTGGATCCGCACGTGCAGCTGGTGCTGGCGCTGCGGAAGAAGCGCGGCGCGCGCGGGCTGGTGGAGCCCACCCCGGCCGAGGGGCGCGCCCGCTTCCGCCACGAATGCCTCGTCTTCGGCTCGCCCAGGACGAAGGTGGGGGATGTGCGCGACTTCGAGATCCCCGGCCCCGCCGGCCCGCTGCGCGTCCGCCACTACGCGCCCGAGGCGAGCGAGCCCCGGCCGCTGACGGTGTACCTGCACGGCGGCGGCTTCACCATCGGCGACCTGGACACGCACGACGAGCCCTGCCGGCTGCTCTGCCGCCATGCGCGCGTCCACGTCCTTGCCGTGAACTATCGCCTGGCACCCGAGCACCCGTTCCCCGCCGCGCTGGAGGATGCGCAGGCGGCGCTGCGGTGGGCGCAGGCGCGCGCGGCGGAGCTGGGGGCCGACGCGGGGAAGGTGGGCATCGGCGGCGACAGCGCGGGGGGCAACCTGGCGGCGGTCGTCTCGATCGAGGCCGCGCGCGAGGACCGCCCGCCCGTGGCGCAGCTCCTGATCTACCCCGTCACCGACCGGCGCCGCTCGCGCCCGTCGGAAGCCATGTTCAGCGACGGCTTCTTCCTGAGCACGGCGGACCGCAAGGGCTTCTCGGCGTGCTACACCGGCGGCTCGCCCGAGGCGGACGAGGACCCGCGCGTGTCGCCGCTGCTCACCCCCGACCTGGGCGGCCTGCCGCCGGCGCTGGTGGTGACCGCCGGCTTCGACATCCTGCGCGACGAGGGCGTGGCGTATGCCCAGGCGCTGCAGTCCGCAGGGACGGAGACGCGGTACCTGCACGTCCCTTCGCTGGGCCACGGTTTCCTGCACATGACCACCGTCACCCCCGCCGCGCACCAGGCGATGGTCCGCATCGCCGGTGACTGGCGGGCGCTGCTGGGCGGCGGCGGGTGATCGTCGCCGCGTCGACGGTTTCCACTTTGGCACGGATCGAACAACGCAGGGTCACACGGAGCAACGGAGGGAACGGAGGACGGCGATGCAGTTCCTCCGTTCCCTCCGCTCCTCCGTGTGAACCCTGCCGTTCTCAACGTTGGAAGCGGGGTAGACCGATGGCCGATTCCATCTCTGGAAAAGTGGTGCTGATCACCGGGCCCGCGCGCGGGATCGGCGAAGAGACGGCGCGGCAGCTCGCGGCGCGCGGCGCACGGCTGTCGCTGGTGGGGATGGAGCCCGCGCGGCTGGCGGCGCTGGCGGCCGAGCTGGGGCCGGGCCACGCCTGGTTCGAGTGCGACGTGACCGACCAGGCCGCGGTGGACCGCGCCGTGGCGGGGACGGTGGCCCGGCTCGGGGGGATCGACGTGGTGGTCGCCAACGCAGGGATCGCCAGCAACGGCACCGTGGCGGTCACGCCGGTGGACGCGCTGGTGCGGGTGCTGGAGGTGAACCTGATCGGCGTGGTGCGCACGGTGAGCGCCACCCTGCCGCACGTCACCCAGCGTCGCGGCTACATCCTGCTCGTGTCGTCCGCCTCGGCGCTGGCGCCGCTGCCGGGGATCTCGACCTACGCGGCCAGCAAGATCGGCGTGGAGCACTTCGGCGGGGTGCTGCGGCTGGAGGTGGCGCACAAGGGTGTGGCCGTGGGCGTGGCGCACCCGTCGTGGATCGACACCGACCTGGTGCGCGACACCCGGCGCGACCTGAAGACCTTCGACCGCACGCTGGGCCGGCTCCCCGGCCCGTTCGGCTCCGTCACCTCGGTTCAGGAGTGCGCGGCCGCCTTCGTGGACGGCATCGCCCGGCGCCGGCGGAAGATCTACGTCCCCCGCTCGCTGGCGCCGTTCGCCGCCGTGCGCCAGCTCTTCTGGAGCGGCCTCAGCGACCGCGCGATGTTCCGCGCCACCGCCCGGCAGGTGCCCAGGATGGAGGCCGAGGTGCTTGCCCTGGGCCGCTCGTTCGGCGAGCACAGCGTGGGCCCGCAGCTGGGCACCGAGACCTCGCACCAGGGCCGCGGCGGCGCGGGGGATGGGCCGGAAACGTCGTAAGGGCGCGCGCCGCTCCTTTCAGCATCCGGCAACGGGTAAGGCTCGGACAGACAATGATTTCTCAGCTCAAAGTCGACGCAAGTGGCCACAATTGGGCAACTTAGACACTTCTGGAAGGTCTTGACACCCGGGGAAGAATGCATGAACGTTTCGGGCAGACACATCGGAGAGCACACCGGAGGGACGATGGCAACCAATCTGGATGAGCCCAAAGCGCTGGACGAGTGGCCCGACAACCCCTACTCGCCGGAAGCTGAGGCGTATCTCCGTGCGAATGGAGTTCGGCCGGCCACTCAACCGTGGAAGCCAACGCCCGGAATCCCCGTGAAGCAGCGCCCGATGTGGCTCGCCTTCATCCTCCGGACGCTGCGTAAGCTACGTCTCTACGATGATTAGCGGACTCTTCTGGGACGCGAGCGCGCTGGTGAAGGCTTATACCGACGAAGATGGAACGCCGAACGTAAAGGGTGCTTTGGGCATCCATAACGTGTGGGGCTTTGTCACGGATTTCGTTGTCCTCGAAGTGATCACCGCGCTCGGTAAGAAGCTGAGGTCAGGCCAGATTCCAAAACAGAGATATCGGGCAGCACTCAATACATTTCGGGGCGATCTTCAAAGCGAGTTTAACCACCTCGTCGTTGAGGACCGCACGGTCGAACAGTTGCATCAGCTCGCAGAGAAGTACCAACGGCTCGGAACGAGTGCTCTGGACATCTTGCACCTTGCAAGTGCAAGTCAAGCAGCCGCCATCTGCCACCCACGCACCGCTGGTGCTGCTTTGCGCGGACAAGCCGCTGATCGAGGCTGCGCGCGAGGAAGGTCTCGGCGTGTACAATCCCGAAACGCACCCGCATTCCGCCCTTCGCTCGGCGCTGGACCTGCGGTGGGCCTAAAGCGCCTGCGGCGGTCCGGCTCGCCCCGGCGCAAATACCGCCATTGCCGCGACGAGACCGCGTACCTGCTTTCCTCTCCCGAAAACGCGCGCCGGCTCATGGCGGCGATACGGGAGGTGGAGGGTGGAGACGCCGTTCACGGGTCCGCCGATCAGGCGCGGAGCCGGATCGGGTGTCGCTGACCGCCGCGAGCGCCCGCGCTCGCTTCACCGCCGCCGTCCCCCGATACCCCTGACAGATTCCCCGCCGCATATCCTCCTCTGCGCACGCCGCGCGACCTCTCGCAATCCGTAAATTGTTCAATCATTAGAGCTTGCGCGGTTTGTCTTTCCCCAGGGAACCAGCAGGCGTAGCTTTCCGTACCTCCACTTGGCTTTTCCACCCGCCTCGAACGTACCGACACCGGTCGCCATCACCGCCGCGCGCGGCGCATTCCGTGCACGGGCCGCGGCTGGCCTTTTGTCGTGATCCCTGACGATTCCGTGAAAACGGTCCACACCCCCCTATGAGCACCTCGACTCTCGATGCCGGGCGCAAGTCCACCCGCGTGGAAACGCTCAAGCAGCGCATCGTCGACCACCGCACCTTCACGCTGGCGCGCGACGAGCTCAGCGCCACCGGGCGCGACGTGTACTTCAGCGCCGCCTTCGCCGTGCGCGACCGGCTGGCCGAGAAGTGGGCGTCCACGCAGGCGCGCTACCACCGGCAGGACGCCAAGCGCGTCTACTACCTCTCGCTCGAGTTCCTGATCGGCCGCACGCTGGGCAACGCGCTGATCAACCTGGGGCTCGAGGACGCCACCGCCGAGGCGCTCGAGGAGCTGGGCTACGACCTGGAAGAGCTGGAGAGCACCGAGCCCGACGCCGGGCTGGGCAACGGCGGCCTGGGGCGGCTGGCCGCCTGCTACCTCGACAGCATGGCCACGCTGGCCATCCCGGCCTACGGCTACGGGATCCGCTACGAGCACGGCATCTTCCGGCAGGACCTGGTGGACGGGCGGCAGGTGGAGCGCCCCGACAACTGGCTGCGCGACGAGAACCCGTGGGAGATCGCGCGCCCCGACCGCACCTACCGGGTGAAGTTCTACGGCCGCGTGAACGGGCGGGTAGACGACGGCCGCGTGCACTACGAGTGGGTGGACACCAGCGACGTGCTGGCCATGGCCTACGACGTTCCCGTGCCCGGCTACTGCAACAACACGGTGAACACGCTGCGCCTGTGGGGCGCCAAGGCGACCGAAGAGTTCGACCTGGAAGACTTCATCAAGGGCAACTACATCGCCGCGGTGGAGGCCAAGGCCAACAGCGAGACCATCAGCAAGGTGCTGTACCCGCCCGACGACACGGGCGCGGGGAAGGAGCTGCGGCTCAAGCAGCAGTACTTCTTCGTGAGCGCCACCCTGCAGGACATCATCGTGCGCTACCTGGCCGAGCGCCGCACCTTCGCCGACTTCACCGAGAAGGTGCAGGTCCAGCTCAACGACACCCACCCGGCCATCGCCATCCCCGAGCTGATGCGGCTGCTGATGGACGAGCACGGGATGGAGTGGAACGCCGCCTTCGACATGGCGCGCGAGACCTTCGCCTACACCAACCACACGGTGCTCCCCGAGGCGCTGGAGACCTGGGGGGTCGACCTGTTCGGACGGCTGCTGCCGCGCCACCTGGAGCTGGTGCAGGAGATCGACCGCCGCTTCCGCGACCGCGTGCGCGAGAAGTTTCCCGCCGAGCCGCAGCGCGAGGAGCGCATGGCCATCCTCTCGGGCGGCACGGTGCGGATGGCGCACCTGGCCATCGCGGGGAGCCACCACACCAACGGCGTGGCCGCGCTGCACACCGAGATCCTCAAGAAGGACATCTTCAAGGACTTCGCCGAGCTGTGGCCCGACCGCTTCACCAGCGTGACCAACGGCATCACCCAGCGCCGCTGGATGCTCAAGGCCAACCCCGGCCTGTCGCAGCTGATCGACGAGACGGTGGGCGGCGAGTGGCACGTGGAGCTCGACCGCATCGCCGCGCTCGAGGCGCACGCTGGCGACGCCGAGCTGCGCCGCAGCTGGCGCGCGGTGAAGGCGCGCAACAAGCAGCGCCTGGCCGAGATGGTGAAGAAGGAAGCCGGCGTGGAGATCGACCCGGCCATGCTGATGGACGTGCACGTCAAGCGCATGCACGAGTACAAGCGCCAGCTGCTCAACGCGCTGCGGGTGATCGACAGCTACCTGGAGCTGCGCGACCAGGCCAGCCCCGCCGCGGTGCCGCGCGCGGTGCTGTTCGGCGGCAAGGCGGCGCCCACCTACTGGACGGCCAAGCTGATCATCGAGCTGATCAACGGCGTGGCCGGCGTGGTCAACGGGCACGAGGCGGTGAGCAAGGTGCTCAAGGTGGCCTTCATCCCCGACTACCGCGTGTCCATCGCCGAGCGGATCTTCCCCGGCAGCGACCTTTCGGAGCAGATCTCCACCGCCGGCTACGAGGCCAGCGGCACCGGCAACATGAAGTTCGCGCTGAACGGTGCGCTCACCATCGGCACGCTGGACGGCGCCAACGTGGAGATCGCCGAGCGCGTGGGCGCCGACAACATCTTCATCTTCGGGCTCACCGCCGACGAGGTGGAGAAGCGGCGCGCGGACGGCTACAACCCGCGCGCCGAGTACGAGCGCAGCCCGCGGCTCAGGCGCGTGTTCGACTACGTGGCCAGCGGCATGCTCTCGCCCGACAACCCCGGCAAGTTCCGGCCGCTGATCGACGGGCTGCTGCACCACGACCCGTTCTTCGTGCTGGCCGACTTCGACGCCTACGTGGCCGCGCAGGCCCGGGTGGACGTGGCCTTCCAGGACCAGGAGGCATGGACGCGCAGCGCGATTTTGAACGTGGCCCGCTGCGGCTTCTTCAGCAGCGACCGGAGCGTGCGCGAGTACGCCGAGCGCATCTGGAAGGTGCCGGTGCCGCCGCGGGATTGAAGGCTCAGAGGGTGCAGGCCCATACCAGGTCCGCATGAATCATCGCGGCGGGTGGACCTGCTGAAGTGTCACACGGAGGCACGGAGGCACAGAGAAAGACCCGCGGTTCTCTGCGTCTCCTGCGCAGCGGAGAGTTTGCCGCTCGCGTGGAGGCTTCCCACCGCGCGGGAGACAAGCCGGCAAGCGCCGAAGTCCCTCCCCCAGGTCCGTTTTGGGGAGGGACAGCCACGAAGCGGCATCGTGGGGGCCCCAGCGGGGCCGGGCGATCGTGGAAGAGCTTGCCGGGGAGCGCGGCCTTCGAGAAGCCGGCCCGTCAGCGCGCCCGGCGCCGGCCTCGCATCAGCAGGTGCAGCAGGAAGAGCAGCACCACGGCGCCGATGAAGGCCACGAAGATGGTGCCCGCCAGCCCGGCGAACGGCGTGCCCACGCCCAGGGAGCTGAACAGCCAGCCGCCCAGGAACGCGCCCACGATGCCCACGATGATGTCGCCCACGATTCCGTAGCCGATGCCGCCCATTACGACCGACGCGAGCACGCCGGCGATCAGCCCCACCAGGATCCACATCAGGATGCCCATGGATAGCCTCTTTCTTGTGAAGGTTCAGCTTACCATCGGCAACCGCCGTGCCCCGTTCTCGTCCGGCGGGCGCAGTGGACGCGGCGGCGAAACCCCATCGTTCGTCATCTCGTAGCACAAGCCGTTGCGGGGCAACGGGCTGCGTGGAAACGACCGTCGCGCGGAGCGGCACTACATCTACCCACCGGAGGAGCACGATGGACGATCATGTGAGCGCGGACGAGCAGCGCGGAGCCGGGGGCACGCACGGCGGCGTGACCACCTTCTTCCTGGGCGTGGCGCTGGCCGCGGCCGGCGCCTACCTGCTCACCAGCCGCGTGACGGTGCAGACCGGCGGGTGGCACGTGTGGGGCTACAGCGGCTTCGGCCTGTCGCTGATCCCGCTGATGCTGGGGATCGGAATGCTGTTCTACGACGGCCGCTCCATGATCGGCAAGCTGCTGGCGTTCGTGGGCGTGGTGATCATCTTCGCGGGGATCATCATGAACCTCAACGTCTACTTCCAGCAGACCCCGCTCTTCGCCACCCTGATGATGCTGGCGATGCTGGCCGGCGGCATCGGCCTGATCCTCCGCTCGCTGCGGCCCATGTAGCGCGCCGCGACGGCCCGCAGCGCGGCGGTACGGGCGCGCCCACCCGAGCAGCGGTGGGCGCGCCTTCTTTTTGCCGGAAAGGGACGACGGGGAATCGAGTCTACAGATTCCGTAACCGCTTACCCCGCCGGAACATGCAATCCATTGCGGGCGCGGCGGGCCGGGACAATCCGTACGTTTCGCGGCTGGCGGGCCTTTGAGTTGCAACGGCGTGCGGTGACATTGCCGGCACGGACGTGCCGGCGCCGCTGGAGCATCCCACCATACTCCAAGCCATGCGTACCTTCCCCACGCTCCGCGCGTCCGCCGTGGCGGCGGCCGTCCTGCTCGGCGCCTGCGCCGACCGCGTGACCGCCCCCGCCGCCGGCCCCCGCGCGCCCGACGCGCCGTCGTCCGCCGTGCGCTGCACCGTCTCCGTGCGCACGGGCACGCTCGCCTGCGCGCCGGGCACGGGCGGTGGCACCCTGGCCGCGCGCGTGCCCGCGGGGCGGCGCGCGGCGACCACGCCCTACCCCGGGGCGCGGATCATCGGCGGGCAGGGGGTGAACGTGCAGGTCGCGTCGAGCAACGTGGCGTTCGACTCGCTCACCCGCGTGCTCAGCGCCGACGTGACGGTGCAGAACCTGATGCCGGGGTCCAAGCTGGGGAGCGCCGACGGCGAGACGCCGGCGGGGATCCGCGTGTTCTTCCACACCGCGCCCAACGTGACGGCCGGCTCGGGCGAGGTGGAGGTGCTCCCCGACGGCATGGACGCCTTCACCGGGGCGCTGCAGCCGTACTACGCGTACCCGCAGGCGCTGGCACCCGGCGCGCTCACCACGCCGCGCCGCTGGGCCTTCCGCCTGGACCCCGGCGTGGAGTCGTTCGCGTTCACGGTGTTCGTGGAGGCGCCGGTGTTCCGCGACGGCCAGGTGCAGCCGATCGCCGCCACGTGGGCGCAGCTGGACGCGGCGGGCGGCCACACCTGCGGGCTGGTGGGCACGCGCGCCTTCTGCTGGGGCGACGGCTACTTCGGCAAGCTGGGCGACGGGGTGACCCGCCCGCGCTTCTTCGTGGAGCCCGGCCCGGTCAACGGCGGGCTGCAGTTCCGCGAGATCGCCGCCAACGTGCAGAACAGCTGCGGCGTGACGCTGGACCACCGCGCCTACTGCTGGGGCGACAACCAGTCGGACCAGGTGGGCGCGCCCCCCACCTACGTGCGCGACGGCTTCTACCGCGAGCGCTACAACCCCGAGCCCACCCCCGTGTCGGGCGGCATCTCGTTCGCGCAGGTGACGCCCGGCGGCGGCTTCACCTGCGGGCTCGACACGCAGGGGAAGGCGTACTGCTGGGGCATCAACGACTACGGCCAGTTGGGCGACGGGACCCGCACCCAGCGCTCCGAGCCGGTGCCCGTGCTCACCAGCCAGCGCTTCACCCGGATCCAGTCGGCCGGGTTCGCAACCTGCGCGCTCACCGAGAGCGGCCAGATCTGGTGCTGGGGCGACAACTCGCACAGCGAGCTGGGCATCGAGACGCCGGGCGAGACCTGCGGCACCTTCGCCACGCCGTGCTCGCTGGTGCCCGTGCGGGCCGAGAGCGACGAGGTCTTCGCCGACCTGTCCAAGAAGGCCAATTGGGCGTGCGCCCTGAACACGGCCGGCCGCGCCTTCTGCTGGGGGAACGGGGCGGCCAACGGGGTGTCCCCCGGCGACGAGTCTCCTCCCACCTCGGTGCCGCGCCCGTCGCCGGTGCAGACGCCGCAGCCGCAGGTGTTCGCGCGCATCTTCACCGGCGGCCTGGGCAGCTGCGGCGTGCGGGCCGACGGCGTGGCGTTCTGCTGGGGGCTGCAGCACAGGCTCTTCACCGACCCCGCCACCTGGCGCGCCCCGGGCGACGTGCGCTGGCGCACGCTGGCGATGGGCGGCAACCGGGTGTGCGGGGTGGACGTGGACGGCAAGGGGTGGTGCTGGGGGCGCGAGAGCCGCGGCGAGATCGGCAACGGCGCGCCGCAGACCGGCTTCTTCACCTCGCCGGTGCCCATCGGGCCGCTGCACCGCGACCTGCCGCCCTGGGCCGGGTTCGACGTGCTGACTGGTGGCCGCGAGGTGACGGCCAACGCGCTGATGCAGCTCGACTGGTTCCGCGACAACCCGCGGGTCACGCACGAGGATTACGACGTGCTGGCGTTCATCTGGTCGTGGGGCGATGGCACCAGCACCATCACCCGGGGCGGCATCGCCAGCCACCCCTATGCCGTCAACGGCACCTACGAGGTGGTGCTGACGGTGATCGACGACGCCGGCCAGCGCGGGATGGTCTCGCAGAACGTGACGGTGTACTCCTCGGCGCCGTAGCGCGGCGGATCAGACGTGGTAGCGGCGGGGGCGGCAGGGTGCCACCCCCGCCGTTTTGCATCCTCTACCAGATCCGCGCGACTGTGCATTCGAAAGGGCCGCTACGGAAGAATGTCACACGGAGCAACGGAGGAAACGGAGGAAAGACAAGCAGTTCTCCGTTTCCCCGTTGCTCCCGTGTGAGCCAGTTCGTCTGTGGGGAAATGCACGATCATGCGGCGAAATCGGTATTCCATCCGTGGGACGGCACCTTTCGGCAAGCTGCTCCGAATGGCATTCTGAACGGCTCAGGCGATGGTGGAGTCGATACTTTCGCCCGGCGGACGGCCGGTGTGGAGCGGCGAAGCGGCGATGGAGGAAACACAGCTGGAGCTGAAGGACGACGGCACCTGGCGACCGATCCGGGTGCTGTTCGTGTGCCTGGGCAACATCTGCCGCTCGCCACTGGCGGAAGCGGTGTTCCGCCACCTGGTGGAGGCGCGCGGCTGGGCGGAGCGCTTCGACGTCGACTCGGCGGGCACCAGCGGGTGGCACCGCGGCTCGCCGCCCGACCCGCGCAGCACCGAAACCGCGCGCCGCCGCGGCATCACCCTGGCCGGCGGCAGCCGCAAGGTGACCGCGGCCGACCTGCGCGGGTTCGACTACGTGATCGCGATGGATGCGGAGAACGAGGCCGCGCTGCGCGAGCTGCACGCGCAGTCGGGCGGCACGGCCCAAGTCCGTCGACTGCGCGAGTTCGAGGCGGACGCCGGCTCGCTCGACGTGCCCGACCCTTACTACGGCGGCCCGCGCGGCTTCGACGACGTGCACGACATCGTGGAGCGCGGCTGCGCGGGGCTGCTGGCCCACATCGCCGCCGAGCGCGGCCTGCGGTGACGCGCGCGTCCGGCCTGCCCGACGCGGTACGATCGGAGGTGGAGGGCGCGCTGGGCACCGTCCGCTCGGCCCAGCCCGTGGGCGGCGGCTCGATCAGCCGCGCGTGGCGTGTGGGGACGGCGGATGGGACGGCGTTCCTGAAGTACCACGCGACCGCGCCCGCGGAGATGTTCGCGGCCGAGGCTGCCGGCTTGGACGCCCTCCGCTCCGCCGCGGGTGGGGACCTGCGCGTCCCCACCGTGCTGGCGATCGGGGGCGATGGGGATCGTGGCGGCTGGATCGCGCTTGAATGGCTGGAGCCCGCGTCGCCGGGGAAGGATCACGCCGAGCGGCTGGGGCGCGGCCTCGCCGCCGTGCACCGCAACGACGGCGGGGGATGGGGATGGGAGCGCGACAACTGGATCGGCTCGCTCCCGCAGGAAAATCTTCCCGCCCCTTCCTGGCCCGAGTTCTGGCGCGACCGCCGGCTGGCGCCGCAGCTCGCCCTGGCCCGCCGCGCCGGGCGTCTACCGGCTGCGGAGAAGGAGTGGGAGCGGCTGTTCGACCGTCTCCCCGAGCTGCTGAAGGCGGGGGATGAGGACGGGCCGTCGCTGCTGCACGGCGACCTGTGGAGCGGAAATGCGCTGTCCACCGACGCCGGCCCCGCGATCATCGACCCCGCCGTGTACCGCGGCCATCGGGAGGTGGATCTCGCGATGACCGAGCTGTTCGGCGGCTTCGACCCGCGCTTCTTTGCCGCCTACGAGGACGCGTGGCCGCTGCTGCCGGGCTACCGCGAGCACCGGCGCGGCATCTACCAGCTCTACTACCTCCTCGTGCACGTCAACCTCTTCGGCGGCGGCTACGTGGGCCAGACGGCCGAGGTCCTGCACCGGCTGCTGGCGGCCTGACGCGCGGAGCCGCAGGTCGCGCGAGACAGCCGACCCCGCCGCGGAAGGAGCCGCGAGCGAAGCGAGCCCCCGTCCCTCTCCTGCAGTTCGGGAGAGGGACAGGCGCGAAGCGCCAGGGTGAGAGCTCGGGGTCAGGCGCACCCGCCGTCCTTTGACGTTTCCCCCATCATCCGTACATTCCGACAGGCGCCCCCGCCGCGCACGGAACGCCGCGTGCGATGGAGCCCCGCGCACCGGCGCACTCACGCACTCGCGCACCGTCACACCCCGACCCCCTTCACACGCTTGACCGACCCCGCCGCACTGGCCCCGCAGCCGCACCCCACGCTTCCCGCGCCCGCCGGCAACACGGTGGCCGTGCGAACGCTGGTGCGCTACGCCGAGCGCGCCATGGAGCGCAGCTCCGACGCGGAGCAGGTGCGCGGCAACACGGCGCGGCTGCTGGTCAACGGCACGGCGGCGTTCCCCGCGTGGCTCGAGGCGATCGGCGGCGCGCGCAACTGGGTGCACCTGGAGAACTACGTGGTGCGCGACGACCGCACCGGCCGCGCCTTCCGCGATGCGCTGTGCGAACGCGCGCGCGCGGGGGTCAAGGTGCGGATGCTGTACGACTGGATGGGGTGCTGGGCCACGCCGCGCCGCTTCTTCAAGCCCTTCCGCGACGCGGGGGTGGAGGTGCGCGCCTTCGCGCCGCCGCACGCCACCAACCCGCTGGCGTTCATGCGCCGCGACCATCGCAAGGTGGTGGCGGTGGACGGCGAGTACGGCTCGGTTGCGGGGATGTGCCTGGGCGACGAGTGGGCGGGCGACCCCGAGCGTGGCATCCCCGCGTGGCGCGACACGGGCGCCGAGTTCCGCGGCCCCGTGGCCGCGGCGCTCGACGTGGCCTTCTCGCGCACCTGGGCGCTCACCGGCGCCCCGCTCCCGCCCGACGAGGTGCCCGACCCGCGCCAGGCGAAGTCGGTGGGCGACGTGTCGGTGCGCGTGGTGGAAGGCGAGCCCGCCAAGAGCCGCATCTACCGCCTGTCGCAGTTCCTCACGCTGGCGGTGGAGGAGCGGCTGTGGATCACCGACCCCTACTTCCTGGTGCCGCCCGCCATGTCCGAGGCGCTGGCCTCGGCGGCGCGCGGCGGGGTGGACGTGCGGGTGCTGCTGCCGGCGTTCAACAACTGGCCCATCGTGGGGGGGATGTCGCGCGCGGGGTACCGGCCGCTGCTGGAGGCCGGCGTGCGCATCTTCGAATGGGAGGGCCCCATGATCCACGCCAAGACCGCCGTGGCCGACGGCGTGTGGACGCGGGTGGGCTCGAGCAACCAGAACCTGGCGTCGCTGCTGGGCAACTGGGAGCTGGACGTGGCGGTGACCGACCGCACCTTCGCCAAGGCAATGGAGGCGCTGTTCGAGGACGACCTGTCCAGCGCGGTGGAGATCGGGCTGCTCACGCCGCGCGTGGCGCCCTCGCCCTTCCGCGAGCGACGCGGCGCCGAGCGCACCGTGATCGAGGCGCCGGGCGAGGAGACCAAGCCCGGCCGCGCCCGCGCCCGCGAGGCCCGCTCGCGCAGCTACCGCGGCACCGACCTGGGCCGGCTGATGGGGCGCCTGGCGCGCGCCGGCTCGGTGCTGTTCCGCGCGCTGATCGGCGAGCGCGCCATCGGCCGCGAGGACGTGGGGTGGATCGTGATCTTCGCCCTGCTGCTGTTCCTGGTGTCCACCGTGGGCTTCCTCTACCCCAAGTGGCTGGGCTGGCCGCTCGCCTTCTTCATCTTCTGGCTGGGCGTGGCCGCGCTGGTGCGGCTGCTGGCCCACCGCGAGCCGCCGGAGTAGGCGGCGGCCACCCCCGCGCCGCCTCCGCCGACGCCGGCTCGTCGGACGATGCCGAGGATGCGGCGTCCGACGCCACCCACGCCGCCGCGTCCGCACCTTCCAGCACGCCCAGGCCGAAGCACGCGCCGAGCAGCCCCAGCATCACGCCGCCACCTCCACCGTCACCTCGCGCGCCTTCGCGTCGGCCGCGGCGAACTCCAGCATCCTCGCGCCCTCCGCCTCCACCTCCGTCCGCTCGGCCGGCGACAGCGGGGCGAACGTCTCGACCCGCAGCGTGGCGGTGCCGCGGCTCCGCGCCACGGTCCAGCGCGCGCGGACGAACCCGTCCACCAGCACGGCGCCGCGGGTGAAGATGCGCTTGCCGTCTTGGGGGGTGAGGATGCGGGTGCGGTCGGCGTGGGAGAGGAGCGCGTTGTCGTATTCGGGGAGGTAGCGCACCGGCGCGGGCGTGTCGGGGTGCGGAAGCGGCGCGCCGGGCACGTCCAGCAGCTCGCGGCCCTGCTCGTCGCGGAACGTGCGCAGCCGCGGGCGCAGGCGCTCGGCAGCCTCGCGCAGCCGTGTGAGGCCCGACCACGCCTGCACGTCGGACACGGTGGCGGGCCCGTAAGCGGCCAGGTAGCGCAGCATCGTCTCGTCGGGCGCCGTGTCGTTGGACAGCGGGCGGCCCAGCCAGTGCTGGGCGGTGGTGCAGAGGGGGACGCCGCCCTGGCCCCACACGCCGCGCGGCGGCACCTGCACCAGCGGCAGCAGGGCGCGCAGGGCGTGGTGGATCGACTCGGCGTCGGCGCCGGGCCGGCGCTCGGCGAGCAGCGCGGCCGCGTCGGCGGCGGTGCGCGGCCGCTCCTCCAGCAGCGCGCGGCCCTCGGCGACGATGGCGTCCACGTCCATCGCCTCCAGGGCTTTGGCGTAGCGCTGCGCCCGGAACTGCTGCTCCAGCACCGGCTGCATCACCGGGCGCAGCGCCAGGCAGTCGCGGGCGGTGAGCAGGTGGATGGTGGAGCGCATCACCACGATCCGCACGGCGCGCCGTTCCAGCAGCAGCGCGGCCAGATCGCCGGTGTGGAACCCCTCCAGCCGCGACCACAGCCCCACGTAGGGCGAGTACGGCGCCTGCGCCTGCATCCCCACCAGCCGCTCGATGGCGTCTTCGGCGGTGGTGGATGCGCGGCGCAGCAGCATCTGCCGCTCCAGCAGCGCGCGGTTCAGCGCGCGCCGCCCCAGCACGTCGCCCGCCGCCTTCGCGCGCGGTGCCGATGCGCCCGCCTTCGCCAGCCGTGCAGCCATCCAGGGTTCTCCCGGTGCAGCGAGAGGGTGGCGCTCGGGCGCCGTAACTGACAGTATACTGTCGTTCTCCAGTCTAGCTCCCCGACCAGACGCCGTCAATGCAGGCCGACACCCCTCCGGCGCGCACGCCCGCGGGCGATGCGTTCACCACCCTGGTGGTGCAAGTTCTTCGTTTGAACGGCCATCTCATCGCCGCGGGCGACGCGCTGGCCCGGCCCGCGGGGCAGAGCAGCGCGCGCTGGCAGGTGATGGGGATGGCCGAGCACGGCCCCGTCACCGTGGCGCAGATCGCGCGCGCGCTGGGCCTCGCGCGCCAGAGCGTGCAGCGCGTGGCCGACCTGCTGGAGCGCGACGGCTTGGCCGAGTACGTGCCCAACCCGGCCGACCGCCGGGCCGACCTGCTGCAGCTCACGCCGGAGGGCCGGGCCGCGTTGCGCGCCATCCAGGCCGCCCAGCGCACCTGGGCCGACGCCCTCGGCGCGGAAATCGGGGAGGGCGAGCTGCGGCGCGCGGGCGAGGTGCTGGGGCGGGTGCTGGAGGTGGTGGCGCGCGGGGAGTAGGGGATGGCTTTTGACCAGCACTCCGCCAGATCCGAAAAGTCCCGACGCTAAACCGAAATTTCTTGTAGCGGGCAGGGTGTGGGATTACAATCTCTCGGTGAAGCATTGACGCTCCGGTTCTGATCCCCGAGGAATTGCGTAACACACCCGCACCCGTTCGACTTTGACTAAAAACAGAGCTCATTTCGATCGATTTGCTCCGCACACGCGGCTTAAGCACGCCATCTATGGCCGCTACGTCGAACGGTGGGCGCGGATTCTTCTCTCTCGGTGGGACACCGTTCGGATCGTAGACGCCTGTGCAGGAGCGGGTGCTGACGATGAGGGCAGACCGGGAAGCCCGCTGATCGCAATGGTGGAGGGGCGAAAGGCTGCCGCGCAGCTCTCGTCTTCGAAGGGCACCCAAAAAACAGTCGAATTCATCTTCATCGAGCGCAACAAAGGTCGGTTGTCCAATCTGCGAGCGCGGGTCGGCGAGCACAGTGGAATCACGCTCATCCAAGGCACTCTGACCGACGCCGTCGAGAGTATACAGGCCTCAGGGAAGTCGATCCCACACCTCTACTTCATTGATCCATTCGGGGTGGCTCCACTCCGTGCAGACACGATCCGGCATGCGCTGACCGGCTCGCATAACGAGGTCTTTTTGCTTTTCGCAGGACCTGCGATCCGCCGGCACTTCGGCTCGTACCTGAGCGTTCAACAGGACGCGGCCGAAGTGGATCTATTCTCGGGGTTCGGGATTGATGTTCCGATAGAGAATGATGCTCGAGATGAAGCACGGACGCGTGGTGCAGAAGCATCGGCTACCATCCTCGATACTGCCTTTGGTGAACATGACTGGAGAGATATTCTCCGATTGCCGCCTCGGCTGAGACTCGACGCCGCTGTGAGCCGGTACTGCGACTTGCTGAAGCAACTTGGCGCGGTGCGAGTACTTCCTATGCCCATTCTTGATGGTAGTGGAAATCTGAAGTACCACCTGATCTACGCCACCAAGTCAGGTCGTGGGTACGAAGTGATGAAAGATGCGGTCGAACGTGGACTGAACGAAGGACTGGTGGGCAAAGAAGAGCACATGCGTCTCGGTGCCACCATATCGATCCACGAGGTCGAGCGGCTCGTGAAAGAGCACTTCGCTGGCCGCGAAGTATTCTGGTCTGCAGAAGGTGATGGAGAAACCGTCAGGAGTTATACACTACAGGATACACCAGCCAGTATTCGACAGGTAAGTGAGCTGAAGGAACGAATTCAGAGCTTGAAAGTGCCTGGACGCGGCGCGCAACGCTACAGGTTCCCACCTGTGGTCAAGTGACTGTCATCAATGGCGACGGATCAACTCGAGCACCCGGCATCCCATCCCACGTCTGCCCCATCAACGTACGCCCGCCGGCCTTGGGCGTGCGGCCACCCCACTGCTTGAAGAAGAACGCGACGCGCTGTTCATCGCACGAACGCTGGACCTCCTCCGCCCACTCGGGTTCCATCTTCCGATAGCCGATGCCGCTCTCGCCGCCGGCGATCACCCAGTGGATTCCCTCCAGGCGGCCGTCCAGGTCGAGCGGGCCGATCAGCGGCTCGCATGAGAGGAATCGGACGGCGGCCGGGAGGCCGTGGAGGTGCGCGATCCGGTAGCGCACCTCGTCGTTCTCCACGCTGGTACCCATCCAGATGTGCCCGGGGATCTCACCGGCGGGGAACAGGTCACGGTTGAGGTTGAAGAAGCGCACGGCGCGGGCGGGCCGCTTGGTCAGCACCTGGTAGATGTGGCGGTCCACGCTCAGCATAACCTCGAAGATCTGCCGGACGTAGGCATCGGGAACGTCCACGTGGAACAGGTCCGACATGCTGTTCACGAAGATCATGCGCGGGTCCTTCCACCGCGCCGGCTCGGCGAGACGCGCCGGCCAGACGCGAACCGCGAATGGGTCCGCGTCGTTCTCCTCGTTCCGCACTACCGGCAGCTGCTTCAGGTAGACGCTCGCGAGCCGCACGTGGGCGAGCGTGTGCGCATAGCAGTTGTCGCACCCGGCAGAGACCTTCGTGCATCCCGTGACGGGGTTCCACGTGGAGTCGGTCCACTCGATCTTGCTGCGCTCGCCCACGACATCCCCCTGTGCTGTGCCAGCCGGTCCACACGGTCCACACACGCTACCGAAACATATCCGAAAGAGCAAGAAACTTCACGATCTCATCCCAAATCATCCCAAATGGAAAGCCTCGGAACGGTGCGAGGCCTCATTATCGCGATCCATCGCGTCTTCATCCGCCCATCGCGAACGCTCGCACCACGTGACCGCCTCCTACGCTCGTTTCCGACTGTGCAGGCGTGCGGGTGAATCATCTGGCGCGAAAAATTGTGGCCGGGTATACTGGGGGAGACACGTACGATTTGTGCATTCCCGCGCGTTCAGATCATGGCTCAGCCCAGCCGGCAGGCTGCCGAATCACCCAGGCGGCGCCGCTACGTTCCACCCATGCCGGGCAGCCGCTCCACCTTCACGATCCTGGAGGACGTTCAGGACGAGCGTGACGTGGCGCTCTGGTCGCTGGCGGCGGACCTCGACCTGTGGATCCATTCCGCGCCCGGCGAGCGAACGCTTTTCCCCAGCGGTAGAGCCTCCTTCGATCCCCAGATATTCCCGGCTGAGCTGAGGCCGGAACTGGCGGCGCTCTCCGTCATTCACACCAATCCCGAGCGCTCCGCACCTCTCCGCCTTGCCGGCGCATGCGAGGCGGTGTGGATGTGGGCGGAGCAGATGGAGTGGCCCGAGGTCGCCATCCACTATGCCGAGTTGGCGGCCCGCATCGAGCCCGAGAGACCGGACAGGTCGGGCACCGCCGGGCGGCTGTGCCGAACCGGCGGGGATACGCACCGAGCATCCATCTGGTACCTGCGCGCCGCCAGGCTGGCACGCGTGCAGGGCAAACAGATCGAGTTCGCCGAGGCACACCTGGGACTGGGTAACCTGGCCAGCGATCTGGGTCACCTGACCGTGGCACAGCGCCATCAGGAGAAGGCATTGCGGGCCGCCATCAGCGTGGGGAAGCGCAGCCTCGCGATGTACGCCTACCACAATCTTCTCCTACTCAAGCTTTACGCGGAGAAGTTCGACGAGGCGTGGATCTACGCGAAGGACGCCCTTTCGATCTACACGCGCGACCATCCGCGTCTGCCCGCTCTGGCGCACGACATCGCGCTGCTCTGCTCGCGGATGGGCTATAATTCGTCCGCCATTCCGGTCTTCGAGGCGGTGCTCCCGACGATGGGGAGGCTCAGCGAGCGCATGATCGTGCTGGCGAACGTCGCCCGCGCAGCAGCAGCTTGCCACGACCGGCTTCGGTACGAACGCGCGGCGCGTGAGCTCCTGAGCGCGATCGAAGCGGGGCGGAGTGTGCCCGTGAGCGCGCGATACAACCTCGCCTGTGCCGCGCATACCTACGAGGACTGGAGCCGTGCCGAGAGCTTGATCACCGGGGTGCTCGCAACCGGCCCCGAGGGGCACTACCTCCCCCTGGCGCAGAGCCTTGCCGATGCAATTCGCGAGCGAACGCCCGGAGAGACGGACCATATTCCGCTGGCCGGGAGCGAGATCGATTCCGTTCGGGAGGACCTGCTGCGCCGCCTGAAGAAGTACGCCACCCCCGGCTCCGAGCCGGGGACGGCGCCTCCCGAGAGGTACCCGCTCATCTGATCAGTGCCCGCTGCCCAGCCCGCCCCACTTCCGCGATGTATCCGCCGCCGCCTCGTCGGCGCTGCTGGGAGACGGCACGCGATTGTGCCCGCTTCCGACCCCTCCCCACGACGAATCCTCCGATGCCACGACGCCACGGCCACATCCCGCCATAAGGCAGAGTGCGGCTACCACAAGTGCTTTCTTGAGCATGGTTTAGCTCCTGGAAGGTAGACGAAGGGCAACCGGGAGCAACCTAAAGCGCTACTGAAGTTCCAACAATACGGGTATAAACGGAGAATCGCGCCTAAGGGGACGGATGCAGTGCCACGCTCGGCGACATGTGTATCCCTGCCTTTGTCATTGTTCGCGCGAAAGGGCCTTTAACGATTGATGCCTCGCCGCTCTCCGGGTAGGCTGGCGCAGATGAAACCGCGCGCACCTACTGCCGGGACGGTGACGAATGGGCCGGGCATTGACTGAAGACGAGGCGAAAGTCCTGGAGGTGCTGCACGATTTCGCCACACGCGGTAAGGGGTGGAAGTGGGGCGGGGTACGAGGCTGGATGCTGACCGCCGATCTGGGTAGGCGCGGGCGGCTGATGCCGGCGCTGTACCTCCCGGAGCTTCGGCAGAAGGGGCTCGTGGAGCGGGTCGCGGTGCGTGACCCCGGGAGTGAGCGAACGTCTATGTCCCTCCAGCGCATCACCCAGAAGGGCGAAGACGCGCTGGCGGAGTTCGCCGCGCGCCAGCCCGTGCGCATCGCCCCCGCGCGGGAGACCGGCTCTCCGGCACCCATCTTTCTGAAGCGGAGCTGGTGGCAGTGCCTGGAGGTGTTGCAGCGACACCGGGACAGGTGGCTGTCGTGGAAGGAGATCGCGGACGGGATCGAGCCGCCGCGGCCGTGGCAGGACGACGTGGTGCCGGTCGTGAAGCGCGAGTTCGCGCGCAGCCGCGCCTCGAGCCAGCCGCGCATGCGCGAGTACACCGTCACACCGCTGGGCCTGCGCGTCGAGCCGGTCGAAACGCAGAAGGCGTCCAGCTTCGTGCGGGTGCGGCTGCGCCCGCTCGCGCCCGGCGAGGTGAAATCGGAGGAAGGTCGCTGAACCTGCTCCATCGGCGTGCCGGGCCGGCGCCGCGCGTGGCATGCCGCGCCGCGGGTTCCATCCACCCATGGAGACGTCCGCCCGGGGCGAAAGCGGCCGCATCCACGCCTCGGTTGTTGCCGCCCGCCCAACGGCTTATCCTTCATCTCCGGCGCTCCGCGGGTCCTCTCCTCCCGCGCGCGCTTCCGCAGGCCCGTCCGATCCCGCCCGCTCGCTCCGCCCACCGCCGATGACCGACCTGGCCGATCGCCTCGCGAACCTTTCGCCGGCCAAGCGCGCGCTGCTGTCGAAGATGCGCGCGGCCCCGGCGCACGCGCCCATCCCGCGCATCGCCGACGGTCCGGCGCCGCTCAGCGCCGAGCAGCGGCGGCTGTGGTACCAGATCCAGCTCGCGCCGGGGTATCCGCTCTACACCATCCCCTTCGGCTTCCGCCTGCGCGGCGCGGTGGACGCGGGTGCGCTGGCCGGCGCGCTGCGCGACCTGGTGGCGCGGCACGAGGCGCTGCGCACGTCGTTCCGCGAGAGCGCCGGCACGCCCGTGCAGGAGGTGACCGACGGCGCCCGCTTCGACCCGCGCGTGCTGGATCTGCGGGCCGACGAATGGGCCGAGGCCGAGGCCAACTACCAGACCGACGCCTTCACCCGCCTCCCCTTCGACCTGGCCGCCGGCGACACCTTCCACGCGCTGCTGATCCTGGAAAGCGACCAGGAATCGCGCTTCTTCCTGGCCCTCCACCACCTGGTGGGCGACGGCTGGAGCGCCGGCGTGCTGCTGCGCGAGCTGAGCGCGCTCTACGCCGCGCGGGTGCGCGGCGGTTCGGCCGAGTTGCCCGAGCCCGCCGTGCGCTATCGTGACTGGGCCGCCTGGCAGCAGCGCCCCGACCGCGAGCCGCCGGGCGACGACGAGGCGTACTGGCGCGGGGCGCTGGCCGGTGCGCCGCACGTGCTGGAGATCCCGCCCGACCGCGCCCGCCCGCCGCTGCAGAGCTGGCCCGGCGCCAAGCACGCCTTCGGCCTCTCCACCGATCTCACCGCCGGCATTCGCGCGCTGGCCCGCCGCGAGGGGGCGACCCCGTTCGCGGTGGTGGCCGCCGCGCACGCGCTGCTGCTGGGCCGGTACGCGGCGCAGGCCGACGTGCTGTTCGGCACGCTGCTGGCCAACCGGCCGCGCCCCGACCTGGAGGCGGTGGTCGGCTTCTTCGCCAACACGCTGCCGCTGCGGGTGCGGGTGGACGGCGACCCCACCGTGGGCGAGCTGGTGCGGCGCGCGCACGAGGCCGCCGTGGGCGCGCAGGAGCACGCCGCGCTCCCCTTCGACCGCATCGTGGAGCTGGCTGGCGTGCGGCGCGACTTCTCGCGCCCCGCGCTGGTGCAGACGCTGCTGGTCTACGTGGAATCGGCGGCCTCGTCCTTTTCGCTCCCGGGGGTACGGGCCGAGCCGCTGGTGATGGACAGCAGGACGTCGGCGTTCGAGATGGCGCTGGTGGTGGAAGACCGCGGCGATCACCTCGCCGCCGAGCTTCAGTACGCCACCGACCTCTTCGAGCGTTCGACGGTCGAGCGCTTCGCCGCCCACTGGAGCGCCGCGCTCGAGGCGTTCGCCGCCGGCCCCGGCGTCCGCGCCTCGCGCATCCCGCTGGCGTCCGCCGATGAGGTGCGCGAGGTAGGGGCGTGGAGCAGCGGCGGGCCCGGGCCCGAGGGGCTGTGCATCCACGAGCTGTTCGCCATGCAGGCGCGCATCACCCCGCACGCCACGGCGCTGGTGTGCGGCGACGAGGGGTGGACCTATGCCGAGCTGAACCGCCGCGCCAACCGCATCGCCCACGCGCTGCGCGGGCTCGGCGTGGGGCCCGAGCGGCGCGTGGCCGTGTGCCTGGAACGCACGCCCGCGCTGGTCGCAACGCTGCTGGGCGTGCTCAAGGCCGGCGGCGCCTACGTGCCGCTCGACCCGGCGCATCCCCCCGCGCGGCACGCGGCCGTGCTGCGGCTTGCCGGCGCCCGTGTCGTGGTCGCGGGTGATTCGAACCGCGCCGCGTTGGGGCGGGTCGACGGCGTGGCGGCCGTCACCCCCGCCGAGCTGGACGGCGGGCGCGACGACGAGCCGGCGTCCCTCGCATCTCCCGAAAACCTCGCGTACGTGATCTTCACCTCGGGCTCCACCGGCGGCCCCAAGGGGGTGGAGATCGAGCACCGCTCGGCGGGGGCCGTGCTGGTGTGGATGCGCGGCGCGCTGGGCGACGCCGAGCGCGCCGCCGTGCTGGGCTCCACCTCCGTCACCTTCGACGTGTCCGTCGCCGAGATCTTCGGCACGCTGTGCTGGGGAGGCACGCTGGTGATGGTGGAGAACGCGCTGGCCACTCCGCCGCGCCCCGTCCATGCGGCGCCGATGGTGCCCACCGCCGCGGCCGAGCTCCTGCGCGAGGGCCGCTTTCCGCCCGGGGTGCGCACGGTGCTTCTGGGCGGCGAGCCGGTGCCGCTGGCGCTGGTGCGCGCGCTGCACGAGCTGCCCGGCGTGGAGCGCGTGCTCAACCTCTACGGGCCCACCGAGGATACCACCTACACCACCTGCGCCGAGCTGGAGCCGGGGCTGCTGCGCGTGCCCGTGGGCCGGCCCATCGGCGGCGGGCGCGTGTACGTGCTGGACGAGGCGCTGGCGCATGCCGGCGCCGCCGCGCCGGGCGAGGTGTGGACGGCCGGCGCCGGCGTGGCCCGCGGCTACTCAGCCCGCCCCGCCCTCACCGCCGACCGCTTTCGCCCCGACCCGCACGGCCCGCCGGGGGCGCGGATGTACCGCACGCTGGACCGGGGCCGCTGGCTGGAGGGCGGCAGCCTGGACTACCTGGGCCGCGTGGACGCGCAGGTGAAGGTGCGTGGCTACCGCATCGAGCTGGAAGAGGTGGAGCAGGCGCTGGCCGCCCACCCCGCCGTGAGCGAGGCCGCCGCGGTCGCGCGCGGCGAGACCGGCGCCGAGCGGCGTCTGGTCGCCTACCTCGTCCCCCATGACGCGGCCACGACACCAGCGGCCGCCGAGTTGCGGGCGTGGGTGCGCGAGCGGCTCCCCGAGTACATGGTGCCCGGCGCGTTCGTGTGGACCGACTCCCTTCCGCGCACCGGAAGCGGCAAGCTGGACCGCGGCGCGCTCCCCGAGCACGAGAGCGCCGCCGCCGCGCCGGCCGCGCACGTGCCCCCGCGCACCCCGCTGGAGGAGCGGCTGGCGGGGATCTGGCGCGAGGTGCTGGGCGTGGAGCGCGTGGGGCTGCACGACGACTTCTTCGACCTGGGCGGCCAGTCGATCCTGGCGATGCGGCTGGTGGCCCGCGTGCGCGACGAGATGGGCGGCGACGTGGCCGTGGCCGAGCTGCTGCAGGCGCCCACGCTGGGCGAGATGGCGGCCGCGCTGGCCGGCGGAACGGGCCGCGTGCGGCTGCCGCTGGTGGCGCTGCAGACCTTTGGCGAGCGGCCGCCGCTGTTCCTGGCGCACCCGGCGGGCGGCCACGTGGTGTGCTATCGCGGGCTGGCGATCCTGCTGGCCGGCCGGCAGCCCGTCTACGCGCTGCAGCCCCGTGGCGTGCAGGACGGGCAAGCGCCGGTGGGCCGGCTCGAGGAGATGGCGGCCAATTACGTGGAGGCCGTCCGCGCGCTGAACCCCGCCGGGCCCTACCGGCTAGGGGGATGGTCGTTCGGCGGGGTGGTGGCGTGGGAGATGGCGCGGCAGCTGGAGGCGGCGGGCGCGCGGGTGGAGCTGCTGGCGCTGTTCGACACCGCCGCGCTCACCGCCGAGGGGCTGCGCCTGGAGTTCGGCGACCCGGCCGAGGTGATGTGGCACACCGTGGCGGGGGTGGCCGGCTACGCGGCCGCGCGCAAGGTGAACGTGGGCGACCTGCGCGGGCTGGAGCCGCGCGAGCAGGCCGCCGCCATGATCCGCCTGATGGACGCGCCGCAGCTGCTGGACGAGACCCGCGTGGACGACCTGCTGGCGCTCACCGCCGTGCGCACCGCCAACCTGCAGGCGCAGATCGACTACGTGGCGCGCCCCTATGGCGGCCACCTCACCTACTTCTGCACGGCGGGGTCGGAGACGGCGGACGGGCGCTTTCCGGGGCTGGACTACTGGAGCGCGCTGGCCGGCGGCGGCGTGACCGTGCACCACGTGGGCGGCAGCCACGGCACCATCCTCAACGAGCCCTACGTCCATGACCTAGCCGCCGCGATCCTGCAGCTCGGCGAAGCATCCCCCGAAGATTCAGAAAAGGATGTCATCCTTTAGGAGTTGCCGCTCCGCATGAATCATTGCGGCGGGGGGACCTGCTGAAATGTCACACAGAGGCACAGAGACACAGAAAAAAATCCGCAGTTCTCTGCGTCTCTGTGCCTCCGTGCGAGAAAGCAGTTCAGCCCGGATCTGGTATCAGCATCAGTCAATGGGGATTCCGTATCATCGGCTGACGGTGAAACGTATTACCGGTCTCAATATACTTGCGCGGACCGAGGCTGATGCATAGCCTGTACACCCGATGTTTCCCCCATTCGAATTCGAGCCGTTCAGCGCCGCCGCCGCACCGGGAGATGTCCGTCGAGGCGAGAGCGCTCGATACGCCACCGTATGAAATAATTCCGCACCTGCCGGTTCCGGCGGTGCGCCGACGCCGGCGGCTCCGGCGGATCACCGACCCGGAGGACGTCATGCGCAAGATCCGGCTGGACGTGGAGCAGCTCGCGGTGGAGTCGTTCGTGACGGCGGGGGCGGCGGGCGCGCTGGGCACGGTGCGCGGCAACGGAGTGATCGATGACGGCGAGATCGTGGTGATCACCGCGCCCCAGCCGCTGACGCCCAACTGCTCGGCCGACACGATGTGCGACACCTGCCGGTACTCGTGTATCGACAGCTGCACGCCGCAGCCCACCTGCGACTCGTGCCACGTCACCATGTGCAAGGCGAACTGCGCCTGAGCTCACGCGGCCCCGCGGCCTTCACCGCGGGGCCGTCGTCATTTACGAACCACGGAGGAGAACGATGCGGAAGCTGAGCCTGAACGTGGACGCCCTGGCGGTGGAAAGCTTCGAGACCGCGAGGACGCCGGGCCACACCGGCACCGTGCAGGGGCGTGCCCAGGCACCGGTGCCCGTGACCGATCCGAAGAACGACACCACCCGCCTGTGGAGCTGCGAGGCGACCTGCGTCACCTGCACCGACTGCAACACCTGCATCAGCTGCCAGGCCACCTGCTTCGACGTGACCTGCGCCACCTGCGGCGGCGAGTCGTGCGGCCCCACGCTGTGCAACCTGTCCTTCGCGGACGGCTGCTGCGCCTGAGCGCACGCACCCTTCTGTTCGACCCGAGCGCCGCCCCGCCGCCCGGCGGGGCGTATCACCCACCCACGTTGGAGACACGATGAGCATCAGGCTGAACCCGGACGACCTCGAGGTGACGACGTTCGCTGCGGCCCCGGGCGGCGGCGAAACACTGGCCCCGCAGTCGGGCGGGCCGTGCGGCTCGCAGACCTGCACCCTGTGCCCCGTGGAGTTCACCGACGGCTGCGGCAGCTACGTGGGCAACTGCACCTCGCCCGGCTACAACTGCTGACGCCCGCCCCCGCAGTGCGGATGGCAGGCGGCAGGTGCTGTGTGAGTGGACATCGAAAGCGGCCCCGGCAGCATTTGCCGGGGCTGTTTTTTCCGCCGATGGAAACCTCGTTGCCGGTGCGGATTCATTACATTGAATCGCTGACCCCGACCCCGAATGAGATGAGAAGGGTGTATGCCGCAGACAATCCCGGTAATGTTGCCAGACGAGATCATAGCGGACATGGATGCGTTGTCCACGACAGACGGAGTGTCGCGCGATCAGTTGATCGGAAGCGCGGTCGAGGAATACCTGGCCAACCGCAAGTTCCACGACCTGCGCGCACGGGTCGTCCCGCAGGCCCGGCAGGCGGGATTCGTCAACGATGAGGACGTTTTCCGGCAGGTATCGTAAGTCTGACATCCAACGCCGCGTCGCAGCCGTTCATCTCCAGCGCCTCGCGCAGTGCTGACGACAGGTTGTCGAGCAGCTCCTCGCGGGTGGTGCCCTGCGAGTTCACGCCCGGGACTTCTTCGATCCACCCGATCCACCACCTCTTACGCTGCTCGGTGACGAGGGTATACGTCCGCTTCACGGATTGCTCCTGTGTGGATGAGATGTCCAAGTTAACACGGATCTGCTCGAACGCGCCGCCCTGTCGCCCTTGAAGTCCGCGAAGGCGGACTGTGTGCCGTTGTAGCCGCGACTTCAGTCGCATATTCGCCCCCGCCCGGCCCCTTCCTCCCCCAGCGCCCCTTCTTCCTCCCCGCGCCCGCCCCATCTTCCCCCGCACCGGCCCGTCTTCCTCCCGCGCCGGCCCCATCTTCCGCCGCACCGGCCCGTCTTCCTCCCGCGCCGCCTCCGTCTCCCCCACGCACCGGCCTCATCGATCGCATGCCACCGACTTCGCTCCGGCCTCTAGTTCCTCTCCTCATCTCCCCAACATCCATTCGCGCGGCGCCGGGCCCTCGCCGGGAGCTCGCGGTGACGGCTGATGTCGAGCGGCCGGACGCTACCGCCCCCCGCACGGCATGGAACGTGAAGCTGCACCGCCACAAGCAGTTGAGCGGCAACGACCTGCAGCGAGGTGAGACGATGGGTGGCAAGCGGCCGGACCAGTACAACATCGCCCCGGGCGAGGCGGGCGCCTCCGACTACAAGACGCTTCCCGAGGTGGCTCACGGCCGGGGGAGCAGTGACGAGCCCACGCTGGCCGACAAGCAGCATATGGCCGCCAACGGCATGGGCGTGGGCGGCGGCCAGGGGCAGCACTTCTTCGACCCCGACCATCCCCAGCCCTCGCACGACGCCAACGTGCACGCCCGCGAGGGCCATCACGGCCACGAGGGCGGCTCGGACGACTCCATGCAGGCGTCGGGCGAGAGCCCGCGCGAGCGGATGGACGACGGGATGGAAGACTCGCGCGAGCGCGGAGTGGGCGCGTGAGCGGCGCGGCCGGCGGCGGCCCGGGCCCGCGCGAGGAGCGCGGCACCGCGGCGGGCTCGCAACTGCACCCGCCGCACGTGGACGTGAACGCCCAAGGGGCCCAGGCGCAGGAGTCGTCGCAGAGCCCCAAGGACGTGCCCACCATGCCGGCCAACGCCGCCGGCCGTGACGATGCGCCGAGCGGCGAGCAGCCGAAGACCATCGACCACGCCAGCATGTACGACCGGCGCCCGCAGGAGCACAAGGACGCGGACGTGCGCAAGCCCTGAGGCGCACCCGCCGTCCACTTCCACGCAGCTGTTACGGCTCGTGGGAGCAGGTGCGGCGCGCACGTTCACACGATGGTGGCCTCTTTCACGCGGCCCCGGATCCGTCCGGGGCCGCGTGCGTTGCACGGTATGAACGGTTGCCACTTCGCCCCGCGGCGAAGTGCGTTGGGGCGCCTGATTTTCTTGATCGACATCGATCGGGCGGTGTATAAGATGGACGGCGCGGAGGACACGTTGCCGGCGCGAACGGAAGGGTTGACCACAAGATATAGGGGCTTTAGCTTGCTCCTCCCCAACACGTGGTACACCGCCGCCGAATTTTCCACAGGCGAAAAGCCTTTCGCCGCTTGCAGTTTTGACGGTTTTCCACAACACCGCAGAGAGGACCCGGTCCATGAACCCTGCCACCACCGCCACGCCCGTCTCCCCGCTGGCTCCCGCCGACCTGCCGCGCGCCGACCTGAGCGACAACGCGCGCATCGTCCTCGCCAAGCGCTACCTCAAGAAGGACGAGGCCGGGAAGCCCACCGAGACTCCCGAGGAGATGTTCTGGCGCGTGGCGCACACCATCGCGCAGGTGGACCGCAGCTACGGCGCGACCGACGAGGAGGTGACCGCGCTGGCCCGCGAGTTCTACTCGCTGATGACGCGGCGGAAGTTCGAGCCCAACTCGCCCACGCTGATGAACGCCGGGCGCCCGCTGGGCCAGCTGAGCGCCTGCTTCGTGCTGCCCGTGCAGGACGAGCTGTCCAACGGCAGCAGCGGCATCTACGACACGCTGCGCTCCATGGCGCTGGTGCACCAGTCGGGCGGCGGCACCGGCTTCTCGTTCAGCCGCATCCGGCCGGCGGGCGACCACGTGCGCAGCACCACCGGCGTGGCCAGCGGCCCCATCTCGTTCATGTCGCTCTACGACGCATCGACCGAGGTGGTGAAGCAGGGCGGCACGCGGCGCGGCGCCAACATGGGGATCCTGCGGGTGGACCATCCCAACGTGGAAGAGTTCATCGACTGCAAGCAGGACATCACCAAGATCACCAACTTCAACATCAGCGTCGCCATCACCGACGCGTTCATGAAGGCGGTGGAGAAGGGCGAGCAGTACGACCTGATCAACCCGCGTAACGGGCAGGTGAGCGGGCAGAAGGACGC
>Ga0247773_1000041_pt1 | contig 53080 bp, 43 predicted proteins | sample UWRJL092311B6_FD_179934 | JGI IMG/M metagenome (GOLD analysis project Ga0247773, IMG submission 179934) | Plant litter microbial communities from Arlington Agricultural Research Station in Wisconsin, United States - UWRJ-L092-311B-6 | ecosystem: Environmental > Terrestrial > Plant litter >... | reverse complement strand
TCCCTGGCCGATCGACGTGCTGCTGGGCGACCACGGGGTGGGCGGCAGCAGCACGCCGGCGGCGGTGGCCGGGTACCCCAACGTCACCGTCCCCGCGGGCTACGCCTTCGGCCTCCCCGTCGGCATCTCCTTCATCGGCCGCGCCTGGACCGAGCCGACGCTGATCAAGCTCGCCTTCGCCTTCGAGCAGGGCACCAGGCACCGCAAGCCGCCCCAGTTCCTCCCCACCGCCGACCTGTCGAAGCCCTGACGGTTCGGCCGTCCAGGCGGAAAGCAGAAGAGCAGCGGAGACGCCCATCGTCTCCGCTGCTCTTTTGTCATCTACCGTCCGCGCCTGCTTCATGGCAGAAACGGAGATCCGCGCCCGTGCGGTTCTCCGTTTCTCCGCTCCTCCGTGTGGCGTGGTTGCCGTTCCGCGGTTCAGACGTTGAAGCGGAAGAGCATGATGTCGCCGTCCTGCACGACGTACTCCTTCCCCTCGGAGCGCATCAGCCCCTGCTCGCGGGCGGCCTTCACGCTCCCGGTCTTCTCGAAGTCGGCGAAGCTCACCGTCTCGGCGCGGATGAAGCCGCGCTCGAAGTCGCTGTGGATCACCCCCGCCGCCTCGGGCGCGCGCGCGCCGACGGGGATCTCCCAGGCGCGCACCTCCTTCTCGCCCGCGGTGAAGTACACCTGCAGGCCGAGGAGGCGGTAGCCCTCGCGGATCAGCTTGTTCAGCCCCGGCTCGTCGAGCCCCAGCGAGGCCAGGAATTCGGCGCGGTCCTCCACCGGGAGCTCGCCCAGCTCGCTCTCGATCTTGCTGCTGATGGGGATCACGTGCGCCAGCTCGCCGCTCGCCTCCACCGCCGCGCGCAGCGCGTTCACGTGGGCGTTGTCGCCCTCCGGCAGGTCATCTTCCGAGACGTTGGCCAGGTACAGCACCGGCTTGCTGGTGAGCAGGTTGAAGCTCTTCATCAGCTTGCGCGCGTCGTCGTCCAGCTCGACCGCGCGCGCCGGCTCCCCCTCGCCGAGCGCGGCGACCAGGCGCTCGAGCACGGCCACCTCGTCCTTCGCGTCCTTGTCGCCGCCCTTGGCGCTCTTCCGCACCCGCTCCAGCCGCTTCTCGGCCACGGCCAGGTCGGAGAGGACCAGCTCCAGGTTGATCACCTCGCGGTCGCGCACGGGATCGACCGAGCCCATCACGTGCACCACGTCGGGATCGTCGAAGCAGCGGATCACGTGCACCACCGCGTCGGTCTCGCGGATGTTGGTGAGGAACTGGTTCCCCAGCCCCTCGCCCTCGCTGGCGCCCTTCACCAGCCCGGCGATGTCCACGAACTGCACGGTCGCGCGCTGGATGCGCTGCGGCTTCACCACCACGGCCAGCTTGTCCACGCGGGTGTCGGGCACCTCCACCATCCCCACGTTCGGCTCCACGGTGCAGAACGGGTAGTTGGCCGCGTCGGCGCCCGCCGCGGTCAGCGCGTTGAACAGCGTGCTCTTCCCCACGTTCGGCAGCCCGACGATCCCCAGCTTCAGCATATCCGGTACGATCCCGATATCGAGGTCACATTTCGATCAAACGAACAGGCCGGGCGCCCCAGCGGGAGCCCGGCCCTGCGGCGGTGAATCTAACGGATGACCGCGGTTCCTTCAACGTTGCCAGCAAGACGAGCCAGCCCGTCCGCTCCCTTCGGCGCCGATGTCAGGGCCTGGGAGCGGCAGCACGGGGTTCGGGGGCGATCTCCAGTCGGGCGATCTGTCCGTTCACGTCGGCGATCCGTACCTGCAGCCCCTCGTGGATGGGACCGCCTTCTGAAGCGGAGTGGTTGAAGGCGGCGGAGACCTGGAAGTCCCCGTAGGAGTAGTGGTAGCTGCCGACGGCAAAGCTTTCAGCGGATTTCCCCGCGATGGGGTGAAAGTCGGTGACGCGGCCCTCCACGACCGTGTACTTCCCTGAACGGAGCGCATCCCTCAGGCGGAGGTACTCCCCTCCCGTGCTCGTGAATACCAGGAGTGTCCATAACACCCCCAGGCCACCAAACACGAACGGGAACGCGATCCGGGAGTTGCTGCGTGCGGCGGGGAAACGGCGCTGCCAGAGCAGCATTCCCGCCGCCGCCGCGACGAAGATCAAACCGAATGCGGAGAAAGCCAGGGCGCGGTGCCCGTCGGCCGCAGCATCGAAGACCAGCTCGTAGTCGTACATGATTTACACTGAGTGGTGATCCCCGACGCAGAGCCGATATGGGCGAACGGAGAGGGCAGGGCGCCCCAGCGGGAGCCCGGCCTCATTCCCGGGAATCTAGCGCCCCCGCGTGGTTCCTTCAACGGCGCCGTTGCGATTCGGCCCCCTGGAGCGTTTTCATTGCAAACAGCTGTCGCCTACGAATCTCCACCCGCGTCGTCCCGTGCGTCTCTTCCCGCTCGGCCGTGCCCTGACCACCGCCCTGCCTCTGCTGGCGCTTGCGACCCTCACCGCCTCGGCCCAGGCGGCAGGCCCGCGCGTGATCGCCACCCGCGACGAGGTGCGGGTGATCTTTCCCGCCGACACGGCGCATGCGTGGGGATGGCCGGCGCTCCCGGACACCGTGCGGGCGGGCTCGTACCTGTGGATGCTCTGGGTGACGACGCCCGTGGGTACCCGCACCCTCTCGCTGGGCGTGGACCGGCCGGACACCGCGGCGCACCGATATCCCTCGCTCGCGGCCCTGGTGGCGAGCGGCCGCCCGGTGATCTGCCCGCCCGGGCCGTTCGTCTCCTGCGGGAGCCAGGGGCTGAGCGCCTCGGCGCAGCGGGGACGGGTGGAGCTGCGCGTCACCGGGCGGCGGCAGGTGGAGGGCCTGTTCGCGCTGCGCCCCCGGTCGGTGGTGACCAAGTTCTCCACCCCGGCGATGCGGTACGACAGCCACGTCGACACCGTGCGCGTGGAATACGGCGAGCCGCGGATCCCCCGTCCGAGCGCCGCCCTGGTCGCGTCGGCCGAGCGCGCGCGACGCGGCGAAGAGGCGAGCTCCCGGAGGTTCACGCGGTTGATCTCCGGCGGAGAGCCGCTCTACGGTGCGCTCTGGATGGCGGTCGGCGACTCGGTCTCGCTCACGGCGGAGGAGTCGGCGTGCCACTACGACCTGTGCTCGCTCGGAACGTTCGTTCCGGCGGTCTCCGGCTGGAGCGTGGGGGACAGCAGCGTGATCGGAATCCACCCATGGCCGCGAGACGCCGCGCGCCGCGGGCGCGGCCGTGCCGAGGCCGGTGTGTTCGCCGTCGCCCGGCGCACGGGGCGAACCGTGGTGCGCGCGCACGGCGTGCACGGTGCGTCCGACACCATTCCGTCGCGGTCGCGGCCGGACCGTGAGCTCGAGCGCGAGGTGGTGGTGACGAGGCGGATCGCGCGGGTGGAGATCGTCCCGCGCGTGGACACCGTGCGCGTGGGCGAGACGCGCGAGATCCAGGTGCGCGTGTACGACGTGGCGGGGAACCGGGTGAACGAGGCGCCCGCGGAGCTGCGGGTGACGCACACCGGCGGGCACGGCATCATCCATGGCGGCGTCGCCCGGGCGATCACCTTCGACGTGCCCGGAACCTCGGAGCTGACCGCCTCGTTCGCGGGAGTGACGGACCGGCTCGCCGTGACGGTGCTCCCCGCGTCTCCCTGAGCCGCCGTGCCGGCCGGAGAACCATCACGCCGGGGTGCGATGCTCCTCCAGAAGCGCCGCCTCGCGCGCGGTCGGCCGCGTCAGCCGCACGTACGCGATCGCGCCGCGCGCGTCCACGCCGATGCGCGCGCGGCCGGACGCGAGCTCCATCTCCACGTCACCGGCAAGCCCGTCGATGAACAGGACGGCCTCCACCGGGGAGATGCCGAGGCGGACACCGGCGGTCACGAACAGGTGGCAATCGCCGTAGCCGTTGAACGAACCCGTGCGCGTCGCAGCCAGCCACGGGGCCGGATCACACCGTGGGAGCCCCGGGAGGACCGGAACAGTGGCGAGCGGCGCGGCGAGCGCGAAGTACCGGGTGTCCGGCAGGGTCACGAGGGTCAGCTTGACGAGGCGGCGAGTCGAGGAGTGCCCGGCCCCGTCGAACCACATCTCCAGGATCGCCCCCTCCCCATCACGTACGTGCAGGATGAGCGCGGAGCCCTCCCGCGGCCAGCGTAGGCTCAGCGGGATGTACTCGTCGCCAATGCTTTCCGCCGCGCCCACGGTGCCGGTGTACGGCATCGCGAACGCGGCGGATGGATGGTTCAGCGTCCGTCGTCCAGGCTCCACGCCGGGGATCAGCGCTCCGCGAGATGATCGTTCGATGAGCCGCCACCCGCGACGGCCAGCTGCCGCAGCTCGCCGCGCGTGCCGTTGAAGCGGTCGAGATCGACGATCTTCTGGATCCCCGGCACCCTGCCCTGCTCCGAGTGCTGCCAGAAGGTCCACCGCGGGTGCGAGGGCGACTCCACGCCGTACTCGGCGATCCAGAGCGGATAGTCGTCGAGCGCGGTGCCCAGGTGCGCGCGGCGGAAGCCCGGCTTGGTGTACACGATCGGGCGGACACCCGTGTGCCGCTCCACCGTCCGCAGCCAGGTGCGGACCCCGGCGATCAGCCGCGCGTCGCTCACGCCGTCGGTGGCCTCCACGTCCAGCACCGGCGGCAGGTCGCCCTCGCGGAGCTGGACCACGTTCAGGAAGTGCTCCGCCTGGGCCGCCGCGTCACGCGTGGGCTTGAAGCGGTGGTAGGCGCCGCGCAGGATCCGCGTCTCGCCCAGCGCCGCCCAATGACGCCGGAAGGTGTGGTCCACGAACGACGTCCCCTCCGTGGCCTTCAGGAACGCGAACCCGACCCCCGCCTCCTCGACGGCCTTCCAATCGACGCTCCCCTGGTAGTGCGACACGTCCACCCCGCGCGCCGGCAGCCCGTCGTCGGTCGCGGGCGCCGACACCGCCGCGTGCGTCACGCGCACGTGAGACGCAGGCGCGAACGCGGCCGACACGCCCGCGCGCGCGGACGCGGCGGGCGCCGGAGCATCCCCGCGCACGGCGTGCGCGCCCGCGGCGGCGAGCGGGATCAGCAGGGCGGAGGCGAGCTTGAGACGAACGATCGGCATCGGGCGAAGTCTGGATCAGGTGCGATGCGCAGCGGAGTGGAAGTGCAATCCAATCCGGCACTTATCGCGACTCCAGAGCGAAAAGCAGGCCAGCGGCGAGGATGCCGGCTGGGGTGGGTGGCCCGCCGGACGCACGCGTGTCGTCCAGGGGAGTCCGCGAGGTGGACTTCGGGCCGTCGTAGCAGCGGATCCATGCGCCGCGGGACCGAGAGATCGCGGGCGCGTGGGTCCGGGAGGACGAAGAGGGGAGAGCTACCCGTTGAACCTGTTCATCGCCGGCTCGATCCCCTGCTCCATCCAGAGCTTGATCCCGTCGATGCAGTCGTCGAAGCGCTCGCGGACGAGATCGGCGTCGCGCTTGGGCATGGGAGAGAGGACCCAGTCGGCCAGGTCCCACTGCGGCGGCTTGGCGCCCACGCCGATGCGCAGGCGCGGGTAGTCCTTGGTCGCCAGCGCCTGCTCCACCGACTTGAGGCCGTTGTGGCCGCCCGGCGTGCCGCTGGGCCGGAAGCGGATCTTCCCCGGCTCCAGCGCCACGTCGTCGACGAGCACGAGAAGGTCCTTCGTGACGTCGATGGCGTTCATCCGCTTGTACGGCAGCAGGGCGCTGCCGCTGCGGTTCATGAAGGTGATCGGCTTCACCAGCCGGACCGCCCACGGCTCCACGCGCCCGCTGGCGGTGGCCGCCACCTTGTCGGGGCGGAAGCGGCCGAGGCCCCACCGCTCCGCGACCTCGTCGAGCAGCCACCACCCCACGTTGTGCCGCGTGAGCGCGTACTCGCGCCCCGGGTTCCCCAGCCCCACGATCACCTTCAGCCCGGCCACGCCGCCTTGCTCCCTCTCGTGTAAATCTTCATTTCGAGCCCGGCAATCTAATTCGCATCGTCAGAATCCAAAATACGTCGATTGACTGGAATCAGCTCAAACACCCCTTCGTCTTTCTCCGAAGTACCCGCGAGATTTTCCCACATGCTCAAGATCGTCGAATCCACGTGATCCATGATCCGGCAGTGACTCAAACCCTTGCCATTTTGGCCGGAATGCCAGGTAAGCACGATGTTGTGGTTCGGGTTCGATACCCAGAGCATGTCATAGTCGAACTTATACCGGTCGTGCAGGAATCTGGCTTCGATTCCGATATCCTTCATCTCCTTGATCGTTGTCTCGTAGTTCGGATCCGGTTCCGGAGCCGTGCTGACCAGCAGCCGCACGATGACACCGCCTTCGTCGATGAACTTCTTCTGAAGCTTCAGGAGATCCTGGGCGATCTGGTAATGCTGGGGCATCCACAGCTCGACATTGTTCGAGTGCGTCACCCGCGCGATCAGGCACATCTCCTCGCGGACATAGCCCGGTGCTTTCTTGATCCTCTGCTGTAAACGGACCAGTTCGTCCCAGAACACCCGGTATGCCATCAGCGACTGGTGCTCGCCATGCACCTCGTATCCGTAGCGCGTCGTCGCAAAAAGCTTCTGGAACTCGTCCAACGTCCGGTTTCCGATCCGGCGCACCACCTCGTTGCGGGCCGACAGACTCAGCCGCGTGCGCACCAACCCGCGCGAGTCCTCGGACAGCAGCTTCACCAGCTCACGCGCCACCTTCAGATCCTGCCTCAGCTCGTCCTCGAGCTTCCGGTTGGACTCGCTCAGCGCGTCCAGCTGTTGGTTGATGGGGGCGTGGATGTTCTGAAGGTCCGGGATGTCTCGCCGGAACTCATAGACGAGGTAGCCCAGCCCGACCGCCAGGGAAACGAGGAGCGCCAGCAGCCCGGGCAGGTACCAGGTCGCCGTTCCATACTGGTTCTCGAGGACGAACATGATGATCGCCGTGGCGACCGAAACCATGAAGCCATTCCGCGCGATCTTGACGTCGTGCCGCATGCACCCCCCCTTTTTACGTGCCGCTATTGTCGGGAAATACGCCCCATCAGATTACGTGAGAACTCCGGGTTGTCCAAGACGTACGAGATGAGTGCTCCGGAAACATTCGGTGAGCCAAGCCAACGCGGGCGGGCCCTCGAATGAGAGCACCGCCCGCGTGGTCCTTCACGGCGTGGTGGCAGCTGTCGCCAGCGACCTACGCCTCGTCCCTGGCGCCGCCCTTCAGCACCTCGGGCTCGGCGTCGGCCGGGGCCTCGCCGTCCACGGTGGCGTCGTGCACGCGGGCCGCCAGCACGCTGGCCACCGGCAGCTCGCCGTCCATCAGGATGGTGACGTTGGGCATGGAGATGTCGCTCACCCGCACGCTCTCGCCGATCCCCAGCTCGCTGATGTCGACCTCGGCCGCGTCGGGGATGTTCCCGGGGAGGCACTCCACGTGGAGGTCGTACAGCACCTGGTCCAGCACGCCGCCGTCGTCGCGCACGCCGCGGGGGGTGCCGGTGAGGCGAACGGGGATGTCGAGCTTCAGCGTCTCGTCGCTGTGCACGAGAAGGAAGTCGACGTGGTGCACCTCGGGGCGCCAGGGGTGGCGCTGGATCTCGCGGATCAGCACGTCGGCGCGCTTGCCGTCGATGTCGAGCCCGATCAGCGTGTTCTCGGGGTTCACGTGGTGCAGGAGCAGGTCCAGCTCGTGGGCGTCCACCGCCAGCGTCTCGGTGCGGTCGCCGTGGCCGTACAGCACGGCCGGCACCCGGCCGATGCCGCGCAGCTTGCGCGCGGCTCCCTTGCCGCCGCCTTCACGGCGCGTGGCGCGGAGCGTAGCATTCGCCATCGTTCAACCCTCCTTCGAAATTCCTGGAGATGAAAAGGCCCGGACAGTCCGCATGGACCGCGCCGGGGCCGAGAAAAATATCAGACCGCCTCGAACAGCGAGCTGACCGATTCGTTCACGTGCGTGTAACGGACCGCCTTCGCCAGCAGCTCGTCGGTGCTGAGCACCGTGAGCTGCGGCCACTGTTTTTCCTGGGGCACCGGGATGGTGTCGGTCACCACGATCTCGGTGAACGGCGCGTCGCGCAGCCGCTCCACGGCGGGGCCGCTGAGCAGTGCGTGCGTGGCGCAGGCGTACACGTCGCGCGCGCCCAGCTCCTTGAGCGCGCGCGCGGCCTGCGCCATGGTCCCCGCGGTGTCGATCATGTCGTCGGAGAGGAGGCAGTCCTTCCCCTCCACGTCGCCGATCACGTTCATCACCTCGCTCACGTTGGCGCTGGGCCGCCGCTTGTCGATGATCCCCATGGTGGCGTCGAGGCGCTTGGCGAAGCCGCGGGCCATCTTGGCGCTCCCCACGTCGGGCGAGATCACCACCAGGTTGTCGAGCTGCTTCTCGCGGAAGTAGCGCGTGAACACCGGCGAGGCGTACAGGTGGTCGACCGGGATGTCGAAGAACCCCTGCAGCTGGTGCTGGTGGAAGTCGATGCTGAGCACCCGGTCGGCGCCGGCGGCCACGATCATGTTGGCCATCAGCTTGGCGCCGATCGCCACGCGCGGCTGGTCCTTGCGGTCCTGCCGGGCGTAGCCGAAGTAGGGGATCACCGCGGTGATGCGGGCGGCGCTGGCCCGGCGCGCCGCGTCCAGCAGCAGCAGCAGCTCCAGGATGTTGTCCGAGGGCGGGCAGGTGCTCTGGATGATGTAGAGGTCGCGCCCGCGCACGTTGTCGTCGATGCGGACGAAGATCTCGCCGTCGGCGAAGTTCTTGATGGTCACGCCGCCCAGCTCGCACCCCACGCTGTGCGCCACGCGCTCGGCCAGCGGCTGGTTGGCGCGGCCGGAGAGGACCATCAGGTTGCCGTCGGCAAAGCTGTCCGTGTACATCGCGTGGGCCGGCGTTCCGTTCGGGTTCAGGCTGCCTCGGAGAGCGGTAGAATAGGCCTCCGCGCAGGGCAGCGTCAAGGCGAGCACCCCGCCGTCGTCGTATCGGGCACACATTCCTCCTCCCGAAAATCCGCAAGGAATCTCGCACGGAGGAGCGAAGGAGCGGAGGGACGGAGAACTGCCCCGGCTCAGGCAGTTCTCCGTTTCTCCGTGCCTTCGTGTGAGCCTGCCATTGCCGCAACGTACGAAAACGGAGGGCCCGGGATGCGCTCCCGGGCCCTCTTTCATCCACCGAAGCGGGAAGAGATCAGCGGACGAACTCGCCGACGTCCTTGACCTGCACCGGCGCCAGGTTCAGCGCGCGGATGCCGGCCTCGATCTGCGAGCGGTCGCCGACCACCACCACCACCGAGTTGCCGGGGCGGACGTACTGGTTGGCCACGCGCTTCACGTCGTCGCCGCTCACCGCCATCACCCGCGACACGAAGCTGCCGTAGAAGCCGGGGTCGATGCCGTAGGTGACCAGCTCGGAGAGCCGGAGCGTCACGTCCTGCGTGGTCTCGAAGTCCGACGGGAAGCCCAGCGCCACGTAGCGCTTGGCCTTCTCCAGCTCGTCGGCCGGGATCGGCTCGGTGCGGATGCGGTTGAGCTCGCGGAAGAACTCCACCAGCGAGCTGTCGGTCTTGGCCGTCACCACCGCGGCCTGCGCGGTGAACGGCCCCGCCGCCTGGCGCATGCTGAAGCCGCTGCGCGCGCCGTACGTCCACGAGTGCGTCTCGCGCAGGTTCATGTTCAGCCGGCTGGTGAACGCGCCGCCCAGCAGCGTGTTCAGCACCTGCAGCGCGAAGAAGTCCGGCGTGTTGCGCGCCACGGCCGGGTGGCCGATGCGGATCTCGCTCTGCGCGGCGCCCGGCTTGTCGACCAGGTAGATGGTGGTGGCGCCGATCTGCGGCGCCGTGAGCGCGCCCTCCATCGCCGGCGCGGCGCCCATCGCCCGCCAGCCGCCGAACGCCTGCTCCACCTGCGCGTTCATCGCGGCCGCGTCCACGTCGCCCACCAGGATCAGCGTGGCGTTCTCGGGGCGGTACGCGGCGTGGTGGAAGGCCATCACCCGGTCGCGGTCCAGCGTGCGCGTGGCCTCCACGGTGGCGAAGCGGCCGTAGGGGTGCTGCGCGCCGTACACCAGGCTCTGGAAGGCGTTGGCGGCGATCGCGCCGGGCTCGTCCCGGGCGCGGGTGAGGTTGGTCACCCGCTCGTCGCGCACGCGCTGCACCTCGTTGGCCGGAAAGTCCGGCCGCACCACCACGTCGCTCATGATGCGCAGCGCCGCGGGGAAGTTCTTCTTCAGCACGTACAGGTTGACCTGCGCCGCGTCCCAGCCGGCGTTGGTGCCGAGCGCCGCGCCCAGCAGGTCCAGCGCGTCGGCGATCTGCAGCGAGCTCTTCCCCGCCGCGCCCTCGTCGAGCATCGACGCGGTGAACGACGCGAGCCCCGGGAGCGCCGCCGGGTCTTCGGTCGTTCCCGCGCCGCGGATGATCAGCGACGCGCTGACCACCGGGAGCTCGGCCTGGCGGACGTAGAGCACCTTCATCCCGTTGGCCAGGGTGCGCTGCACCGGCACGGGCGGGGTCACGGCCGCGGCGGGGCCCAGCGGCGGCGGCGTGGTGGGATAGCCGGTCTGCGCGGCGGCGGCCGCGGGAACCGCGGCGAGCAGGGCGCCCAGCGCGATCTGTCTGGTGCGGTTCATCAGTGCGTCTCCGTGGCTGCGAGCTCCGGCTTCCCCTGCGGAACGAAGCTCAGCACGACGTGGTTCTTCCCCTGCAGGTACTCGCGGGCCACGCGCTGGATGTCGGCCGGGGTGAGCGCGCGGTAGCGGGCCAGGTCGCGCGCCGCGAAGCCGGGGTCGCCGGCGTAGTACTCGTAGTCGTTGAGCTGGTCGGCCTTGTTCTGCACCGTCTCCAGGTTGGCCACGAACGCGGTCTCGAGCCCGTTCACCACCCGCTGCAGCTCCTCGGCGGTGGGCGGCGTCTGCGCCACCTTCGCGATCTCCTCCATCACCGCGCTCTGCATCGAGTTCAGCTGCGTTCCCGGCTTCCCGCGGACGATCACCCAGAAGTCGCCCGAGAGCAGGTTGGAATCGTTGAACGCGTTGGTGCTCTGCGCCACCTGCTGCTCGTACACGAGCCGCTTGTAGAGACGCGAGCTCTTGCCGCCGGTCAGGATCTGCGCGAGCGCCGCCAGCGCGGCCTCGTCGCGGCCGAAGCGCGGCGTGCTGCGCCACACCATGGTCAGCTGCGGGAGCGTGACCCGGTCTTCCCTGGTGATGTAGCGCGTGGCCGCGATCGGCGGCACGGGCACGGTGGGCCGGGTGACCGGCGCGCCGCGCGGGATCCAGCTGAAGTACTGCTCGGCCCAGCGGCGCACGTCGGCGGCGCGCACGTCGCCGGCCACGGTCAGCACCGCGTTGTTGGGCGTGTAGTAGCTGCGGAAGAAGCCCTTCACGTCGTCCAGGCTGGCGGCGTTCAGGTCGGCCATGCTGCCGATGGTGGTCCAGTGGTACGGGTGGCCGGCGGGGTAGAGGGCGTCGTACGCGATCTCCCACATCAGCCCGTACGGCTGGTTCTCGTAGCGCTGGCGCCGCTCGTTCTGCACCACGCCGCGCTGCGTGTCGAGCTTGCCCTGGCTGAGCGAGTCCAGCAGGGTGCCCATGCGGTCGGCCTCCAGCCACAGCGCCAGCGGCACCGCGTTGCTGGGGACGATCTCGTAGTAGTTGGTGCGGTCGGTGGTGGTGCTGCCGTTGTTGCTGCCGCCGGCGCCCTCGAGCAGCTGGTCGAACACGCCCTGGGGCACGTTGCGGCTCCCCATGAACATCACGTGCTCGAACAGGTGGGCGAAGCCGGTGCGGCCGGGGCGCTCGTACCCCGAGCCCACCTTGTACCAGATGTTGACGGCCGCGACCGGGGTGGAGTGGTCTTCCGCCACGATCACCTTCAGCCCGTTGGGAAGGGTGAAGGTGCTGTGGGGGATGCTCACCTCCTGGGCCGCCAGCGGCGCGGCCAGCAGCAGAAGCGGCACGACGAGGCGTTTCATTCCAGGCGCCTTTCGGGAGTGATGTTCGGGTTTCACGGAGATGAAGCTAAGAGATTAGCACCGCCCCGCGGGGGCCGCCAGACCGCACCGTGAACCCCGCCTCACCCGCGCGAGGTTCCGTCGCCGCGCGAACGGCGGCGATGCGTACCGCGCGCGGCCGGAGGCTCCGCGTACCGGCGGCTGAAGCCACGCCTCGAGCACGAGAGCCTCCCGGCCCGCGCGAGGCCTCAACCGCGGCGGAGGAGCCTGTCGCCCGGGGCGGGTTCACGCGTCGGCGGCGCGGGGGAGGGTGAGGGTGAAGGTGCTTCCCTCTCCCGGCGTGCTCTCCACCTCGAGCTCGCCGTCCATTCCGCGCGCCAGGTCGCGGCTGATGGCGAGGCCCAGGCCGGTGCCCTCGGCGGTGCGGGCCAGGTCCGAGCGCACCTGCACGAACGGCTCGAAGATCGCCGCCTGCTTCTCGGGCGCGATGCCGATGCCGGTGTCGCGCACGGCCACGCACACGCGGTCGCCGCGTGCCTCGCACGACAGGGTGATGCGGCCGCCGGGGTCGGTGAACTTCACCGCGTTCGAGAGGAGGTTCACGATCACCTGCCGCATCTTCTCGCGGTCGGCGAGGACGCACAGCTCGTTGGGGCAGTGCTCCATCGACAGCTGCAGGCCGCGGCCGCGCACCTGCGGCGCCACCAGCTCCTCGGCGCCCGCCAGCACGTCGCACACGCGCACGGGGGCGATGTCGAAGCGCACGATGCCGGTCTCGAGCTTGGCGTAGTTCAGCACCTCGTTGATCAGCCCCAGCAGGTGCCGCTGGCTCACCTGGATCCGCTCCAGGTCGTGCAGCTGCTGCGGGGTGACGGGGCCGTGGAGGCCGAGCGCGATCAGCTCGGTGTAGCCGCCGATGGCGTTGAGCGGGGTGCGCAGCTCGTGGCTCATCACGGCCAGGAACTCGCTCTTGGCGCGGTTCGCCGTCTCGGCCTCGGCGCGGGCGCGCTCGGCGGCCGCCAGCAGCTCCTCGCGCTCGGCCTCGGCCGCCTTGCGATCCTCGATGTCGCGGAAGTAGCACGACATCCCGCCCCCCGCCTCGGGGTAGAGCGCCACGTCGATCCACGTCCCCACGATCGAGGAGATCGTTTCGTAGCGCACCGGCTGGCGCCCCACCATCGCCCGGTAGTGCATCTCGTGCGAATCGCTGCCGAGCGCCTGCGGAAACACCTCCCAGTACGAGCGCCCCAGCAGGCGCTCGCGGCTGAGGCCCCACCACTCCTCGGCGCGGCGGTTCACGTAGGTGAAGCGGAAGTCCGCGTCGACCGCGTAGAAGGCGTCGCTGATGCTTTCCAGGATGGTGGCGATCTGCCGCTGCCCCGCCTCCTCGCGCTCCAGCAGCGCGGCGCGCTCGGCGCCCATCGCCCGCGCCGTCACCCGCCCCGTCACGTCGAAGAGCGTGCTGAGCGACCCGCCGATGGTGCCGTCGCCACGCGGAACGGGAACGAACGACGCGTCGAAGTACAGGTCTTCCAGGTGGTCGTTGCGGCGCAGCGGGTAGTGCGCCTCGCTCACGTTCACCGTTTCGCCGCGGAGCACGCGGGCGAAGATCGGCTCCTGGATGTGGCGGATCTCGGGCCAGGCCTGGTGCGTGGGCGCGCCGAGCGCCATGGGGTGCCGGCCACCGATGATGGCGGCGTACGCGTCGTTGTAGAGCTGGACCAGCTCCGGGCCCCACACGACGATCATCGGGTAGCCGGCGCGCAGCACCACCGCGGCCACGGTGCGCAGGCTCGCCGGCCACGCATCCACCGGCCCCAGCGAGGTGGCCGCCCAGTCGAACGCGCGGCAGCGCCGTGACATCTCGCCGTCACCCGGGAACACGGCCGCGCCGGGCGTCACGACGCCGGCGGGCGAGCCCGGCTGGGCCCCGCTCACCGGCCGCCCTTCCGCCGCCGTCCCCACCCGTGCCGCCGGCCCGCTCCGGACTGCATATCCCGCATCACCACGTACGATTCAGGTTGCGTGCAACGGGATCGCGCGGCCGGTCCCCCGGCCCGCAATCCGTTTGCGAACCGGTGGCCCGCAGCACCGACCGTGCCGCGCCGTTCATCAGCCCGGTCGGCGGGGGGTGGCGCTGCTGGCATTCGCGGCGATCCCGCGCAAGAATGTGAACGCGCCGATCGCCGCCGGGCGGTACCATCCACCGCTTCCGCGCGCCGTTCATCACCCTCTTCCCGGGGGCGGATTCCACCGCATGTCGCTGCTACACGCGAACCGGCTCTTCGGCGGCCCCCTGGCGTCCGTGACGGACGTGGTGTGCCGGCACCACGCCTCGCCCCGCGGCGGCGAAGAGGTGGCGGGCGGCCACCGCGTGATCGTCGTGCGGCGCGGCGTGTTCGTGATGCACCGCGACGGGAGCCGCGGCGAGCGGGTGGTCGCCGAGCCGGTGCAGGCGATGCTGCTGAACCGTGGCGCGCCGTACCGCGTGAGCCACCCGGTGGAGGGCGGCGACGAGTGCACCTCGATGGATTTCGCCGCCGGCGCCGCGGCGGACGTGGTGCGCGCCTTCGACCCCGCCGCGGCCGACCGCGCGGAGGCGCCGTTCTCGCTGGTGCGCGCCCCGGTAGGCGCGGAGGCGTGGCTCCGGCTGCGCGCGCTGCGGAGGGCGCTGCTGGGCGGCGCCGCGCAGGCGCTGGCGGTGGAGGAAGAGGCGCTGGCGCTGCTCGCCCGCGTGGTGCACGACGGCTGGCGCGCGCACGCCACGCGGCGCACCCTCCGCGCGGGAACCGCCCGCCAGCGCGAGCGCCTGGTGGAGCACACGCGCGAGGTGCTGGCAGGCGCGCCGGGGCGGGCGCACACGCTGGCATCGCTCGCGCGGCAGGTGCACGCCTCGCCCTTCCATCTCACCCGCACCTTCCGCGAGGCGATGGGCGTTCCCGTCCACCAGTACCTCCTCCAGCTCCGCCTCTCGCTCGCGCTGCAGCGGCTGGACGGGGGCGAGCGGATGCTCTCGGCGCTCGCGCTGGAGCTGGGCTTCAGCAGCCACAGCCACTTCACCACCGCCTTCCGCCGCCACTTCGGCGTCACCCCGTCGCAGGTCGTGCGCGGCGTGCGGCCGGCCGATGAGGCGGGGCGAGCCGTCGTCGCCCAACCCTCGATCCGCGGCTGATCGGACGATTCGCCGGCCGGCGCATCGACGCGGCTCCGCATCCACCCGCGGGCCGCGCCTCGCTTCTCGGTAGATGGACCACGGGAGATGCAATCGGCCGATCCGCATCCGTGAATGCGCTTCGGCCGATGCGTTCGTGCCGATGCGACCGGAGATGCGATTCGGCCGATTCGAATCCGTGGATGTGTTCGCTGGATGCGGATCGCCCCATGCGGATCGGGCAAGAAGCTGAAAGCCGGCGCGGGCGGGAACCGCGATCATCTCTCCCTCGATCGAACGAGACGACCCACATCCACCGAGACGGAGAGACCCACGTGAGCACCGATGTCCTGATCGCGCGATGGACCGAGGGCGGCGACAAGATCGCGTCGCTGGCCGACGAGTTCCCGGCCGAGCGCTACGATTTCTCCCCCGCGCCCGAGGTGCGCACCTTCGCCGCGCAGCTGCGCCACGTCGCCTTCTGGAACCACCATCTCGCCGCCACCCTGCGCGGCGAGCGCCCCGACGGCGCGGCCGACGAGCTCTCCGCGGCCGGCTTCGCCGGCAAGCCCGCGATCGCCGCCGCCGTGCGCGAAAGCTTCGCCGCCGTCGCCGCCGCGATCGCCGCGAGCGAGGCGGAGAGCGCGGCGGGGAACGTGATCTCGTTCATCGGCCACAACGCCGAGCACTATGGGCAGATGGTGATCTCCTTCCGCCTGAGCGGCCTGGTGCCGCCCGCCTCCCGCTGATTCCCTGGCGCGTGCCGGAGATCTCCGGCGCGCGCCCTTCATCCGCCGAAACGGAGGTTCGATGGCTTCGATCCGCCGGGAGATGACGATCGACGCGCCCGCCGAGGTGGCGTGGAGCGCGCTGCGCGACGTGACCGCGGTGGACCGTCTCTTCCCCAGCGTGGTGACGGCGGCGCGGATGGAAGAGGGCGCGCGGATCGTCACGTTCGCCGATGGAAACGTGGCGCGCGAGCGGATCGTGGATGTGGACGACCACGCCCGCCGCCTGGCCTACGCCGCCACCGGCGGCCGGCTGGCGCACCACCATGCCTCCATCCAGCTGTTCGAGGATGGCGCCGGCCGCTGCCGCGCCGTCTGGATCACCGACCTGCTCCCGGACGAGATGGCTCCCGCGATCCAGGCGCTGGTCGACTGCGGCGCCGCCGACCTGCTGCGCGTCCTCGCCGGCCGCACCACGTGGCCCTGACACGGCGAGCCGGTCGGCCGGACGATCCGCTCACCGTTCACGAATGACCGTGATCTCCGGCGACCCGTTCTGGGGTGATTCAGTCACCGGGGAGATGAACGGATCATCGGCGGATGAACGAAGACGCGGCCCCGCATGTCGTCGCGGAGCCGCGTCTTCGTCGCCGATGAGGCCGGTCGCGCGGGTCAGACGGCGTTTCCGCGCGGGCGGACGCGGGTGAGCGCCAGGTCGGCCGCGCCGAGCGCGGGCGCGTTGTCGGCCAGCCCGGCGCGCGCGAACTCGACCGCGCGTGCGGCGGGGAGCGCGCGCTCGCGGACGATGGCGGCGGCGCGGTCCATCAGCTCGGGAAAGCCATCGAGCACGCCGCCGCCCATGATCACCCGGCGCGGGTTGAGACCGTTGACCAGCCCCACCAGCCCGGCGCCCAGGATCTCGCCCGTCTCGTCGATGATCCGCCGCGCGAGCGGATCGCCCGCGTGCATGGCGGCGGCCACGGTCACACCGGTGATGTCCGCCGGCGTGAGCGCCAGCCGCAGCAGCGCGGCGCCGGCGGCCCGGTCGGCCAGCGCGGCCTCGCGCGCCCGCTCGGCGATCGCCCAGCCGCCGCAGTACGCCTCCAGGCACCCGGTGTTGCCGCAGGTGCACGTCCGCCCGCCCACCACCACGGTCAGGTGGCCGAACTCGCCGCCCACCCCGTCCGCGCCCTCCAGCAGCGTGCCGCCGAGCACCGCGCCGCCGCCCACGCCCGTGCCGATGAAGAGCACCAGCAGGTCGCGCGCGCCCTTCCCCGCCCCCAGCCGCCACTCGCCCCAGGTGGCGGCGCGCACGTCGTTCACCACGCGCGCCGGCACGCCGAACGCGGCCGCGGCCATCCGCCGGATGTCGGCGCCGGGCCAGCCGGGAAGGTTGGGCGCGCCCAGCAGCACGCCGCGCGGGCCCACCTGCCCCGCCACCGAGATCCCCACGCCCACCACCTGCGCCACGCGAGGCCCCAGCTCCGCGCGGGCGGCCGCGGCGGCGCGGCGCAGCGTGTCGTCGGCGCCGTTCTCGGGGAGCGTGGGGATGCGCGTCTCGTCGAGCACGCGGCCGTCGCGCCCGGCGAGCACGATCTCGGTCTTGGTGCCCCCCACGTCCACGCCCAGCGCCAACCGCCCGTCGTCCCTCGGCATCGTTCCCCGCGCGATTCACGTGAATCCGTCCCCCGCCGCATGCGGCGCGGTGCCGAAGATGCTCGCGCGGTGCCGTCGCGGCAACCGTTACGCGAGCCGCGCGCGTGCAACAATCCATTCAGCGACGACCGGGAACCTGGAAGCACGAACAGAATACGACAATATTACAGGTACGGATCGAAGAACCTCATTTCCTACGGGAGCGCTCATGCAAACCTATTCCCAAGTCGATGCGGTGAACTCGGTGGTGATCACGACGACTACGGAGGCCGATCTCATACGCATCTCGCTTTCGAGCCTCGCCGGTGATGCGGAAGTATATCTTCCCTCCGCGCAATCAGTGCTGGGGCGTCGATACACCATCCACTTCCTTGGTCAGGGTAACGAGGCGAGAATCTTTGCAGGTCCTGATTACGACGAGCTCATCGACGGTGTGGATGGGTACGTGCTCACGACCACACACCGGAAGATCACGATCCAAGCGGTCACGTTGGGCTCGCAGACGTATGGATACGTGAGCCTGTGAGATCTCGAGGCGACGGAGGACGGCGTTGCGCGAACGGTTTGCGCGCGATATCTCCGTCGCATCGACCTCGTACATCTCCGCGGGACCGGCGCCGGCGCACCGAGCGCCGTCTCGCTCCCGTCTTGAGAGGAGACACGCATGCCTCCCGGTCTCCAGCCGATCCGGCTGTCGCCCTGGCAGCGGTTCGCCGCGGTGTTCGCGCCCGCGCTGCTGGTGCTGCTCTTCGGCGCCGCCGGCTACTGGGAGACGCTCCGTGAGCGTTCCTCACGCGCGGCGGTCACCGAGAGCCACGCGACCATCGAGACGCTGCAGCGGGTGCAGATCACCCTGCTGAACGCCGAGACCGGGCAGCGCGGCTACCTGGTCACCGGCGACGACGCCTACCTGGACCCGTTCCACCGCGCGCAGCGCGAGGTGCACGCCGACCTGGGCCGGCTCCGGCGCCTGACGGTGGACGACGGGCCGCTGCAGGCCGCCCGCGTGGACAGCCTGACCCTGCTGGTGGGCCGCAAGTTCGACGAGCTCTCCGAGACCATCGCGCTGCGGCAGGGGGGCGACGCGGGGGCCGCGCAGCGCGTGGTGGCGTCCGGCCGCGGCCGCGCGACCATGGAGCTCGCGCGGCGGCTCACGCGCGACGTGGCGAGCAACGAGGAGGCCGAGCTGAGGGCGCGAAACGACCTCGAGGTGCGTAACTCCAGGGCGTTGACGGTGATGATCCTGCTGGGCGCCGGCGCCTCGGCGCTGGTGTCGCTGCTGCTGAACCGGCTGCTGCAGCGCTACGGCGCCTCGCAGGAGGCGTTCGCGGGAGAGCTCGCCGAGGCCAACGGCCAGCTCGAGGAGCAGCGCGCGGAGCTGGAGCAGCAGTACGAGCAGTTGCAGGAGCAGTCGGCCGAGCTGGAGTCGCAGTCGGCGCAGCTGCAGGAGCAGGCGGCCGAGCTCACCGCGCAGAACGAATCGCTGCACGAGCTGGCGGGCGCGCTGGAGCTCCGCACGGCGGCCGCGGAAGAGGCGAACCGGGCCAAGAGCCGCTTCCTGGCGGCCATGAGCCACGACCTGCGCACCCCGCTCAACGCCATCACCGGCTACGCCGACCTGATGGAGATGGGGATCCGCGGCCCGGTGAACGAGCAGCAGGTGGGCGACCTGCAGCGCATCCGCAACAGCAGCCGGCACCTGCTGTCGCTGATCACCGGCATCCTGGACTTCGCGCGGATCGAGGCGGGGCGCGTGGAGGTGCACCCGGAGCCGGTGCCGATCGGCGCGCTGATCCGGGGGATCGAATCCAGCTTTCTCCCGCAGGCGCGCGAGAAGAAGCTGCGCTACGAGTGCGACCCCGGCGCCGACGGCGTGCTGGTGCTGGCCGATCCCGAGCGCGCCGAGCAGGTGCTGCTGAACCTGGTGGGGAACGCCATCAAGTTCACCGCCGAGGGCGGCGAGATCTCGGTGCGGTGCGTGGAAGACGGCGACCACGTGGCCGTGCACGTGCGCGACACCGGCCGCGGCATCCCGGCCGGCGAGCTCCCCACCATCTTCGAGCCCTTCGTGCAGGTGGACCGCGACAGCACCAGCGAGCGCCAGCGCGGCGTGGGCCTCGGCCTGGCCATCAGCCGCGAGCTGGCCACCGCCATGGGCGGCGACCTCTCCGTGCAGAGCGAGGTGGGCAGGGGCTCCATCTTCACCCTCCGCCTGCAGCGCGTCACCGCGCCGGCCACCTCCCCCTCACCTGCCGCCAGCGCCGCCGTGCCAGCCGCCGTCGTGGACAGCGCAAAGGTGATGTGACCGGCCGCGTGGGTCGCGAACGGTTGCCGCTGGGATATCCGAGGATCGATCGATTGGCCCGTATCCCCGACTGGAGGTTCGGATGCTGACGTACGAGCGGGTGGAGGCCGAGGCGTTGAAGCTCGATCGATCACAGCGTGCCCGTCTGGCGGAACGACTGATTTCGAGCTTCGATGACGATTCCGAGATCGAGGAGGCGTGGGACGGCGTCGCGGACGAGAGATACCGGCGTTATCTCGCCGGCGAGGAAGAGGCCCGTCCAGCTTCCCGGCCACTCGCCGAGATCCGGGCGGAACTCGGCCTGTGACACGGGTCGAGTTCCCCTGCGGCGCCACGTCCGATCCAGGATCCCGGGCCTGCTTCTTCGCCGCCTCGCGCACATCATGATCTACCAGGCCGAGCAGGAGCGTGTGTTGGTCCTGGCTGTGGGTCATCGGCGGCGGCATCCGGACCTCTGGCTCAACCGGGCATGAGCCTCCCCCGGCGAAGAACCCGCCGCTCTCCGCAACACCTCCGTCACGCCTTCGTCGCGGCCACTTCCCGTTCCCGACGCACCTTCGCGGACCCGTCCGGCGGGTGCCGGGTACACGGGCGCATCTCCCCAGGCGATCGAATCCCCGCGCCGTCTGCTTGACGCGGCGCGGGGCACGGACGATTCTATAGCCCCATGCGTAAGCTTCTGATCTTCATCGGCGTGCTGCTCGCGGCGCACGTCGCCCTGCTGTTCGTGCGCCCCGGTGGCGCCCAGCAGCCCGTGGCCGCCACCACCGGCGGAACGCGCCCGCTCAACGTGGGCGTGGTGTTCGACGTGGGCGGACGCGGCGACAAGAGCTTCAACGACGGCGCCTACATCGGCGCCGAGCGCGCCGAGCGCGAGCTGGGCGCCAACGTCCGCTTCGTGGAGCCGGGCGAGGGGAGCGACCGCGAGGCCGGCCTTCGCCTGCTGGCGGCGCAGGGGATGGACCTGGTGATCGGCGTGGGCTTCATCTTCACCGACGACCTGACGCTTCTCGCGAAGGAGTACCCCAACGTCCACTTCGCCGGCGTGGACTACGCGGTGCAGACGGACGAGAAGGGGAACGTGATCCAGCCCCCCGCGAACCTGGCCGCCCTCAAGTTCCGCGAGGAGCAGGGCTCTTTCCTGGTCGGCGCCATCGCCGCGCTGACCTCCAAGACGAAGAAGGTCGGCTTCGTGGGCGGGATGGACATCCCCCTGATCCACAAGTTCGAGGCGGGGTTCAAGGCCGGCGTGAAGGCCGTGTGCCCCGACTGCCGCGTGATCGCCCAGTACGCCGGCGTGACCCCCGAGGCCTTCCGCAACCCCGGCAAGGGGAAGGAGCTGGCGCTCAGCCAGTACAACCAGGGGGTCGACGTGATCTTCCACGCCTCCGGCTCCACCGGGCTGGGCGTGTTCGAGGCGGCGCGCGCGACCGGGAAGCTGGCCATCGGCGTGGACGCCGACCAGTACAGCGAGGCGCCGGGCTACGTCCTCACGTCGATGGTCAAGGGCGTGGACAACTCGGTGTTCGACGTGATCGAGCGGGTGAAGGACGGCAGCTTCCACGGCGGCGTGTACCAGTTCGGCCTGGCCGAGGGCGGCGTGCGCTACGTGTACGACCAGAACAACCAGGCGCTGATCACCCCCGCCATCCGGGCGCGCGTGGAGCAGCTCAAGGGCGAGATCGTCGCCGGGCGCATCCAGGTGCCCAGCGAGCGCTGATCCTCGCGTTTCCGTTGATGTCCAACCTCACCAATCCCCCGCCCCGATGGCAGCTGAGATGACGGCGGCGTCCCCCGAGCACGTGGTGCGCATCGACGGGATCGAGAAGGCGTTCGGTCCCGTGCTGGCGAACCGCGGCGCGAGCCTGACCGTGGGCGCCGGCGAGATCCACGCCCTGGTGGGCGAGAACGGCGCCGGCAAGAGCACGCTGATGCGCATCCTGAGCGGGATGTTCACCCCCGACGCCGGCGTGGTGGAGGTGTTCGGCCGCGACGTGACCGGGTGGAGCACCGCCCAGGCGATCGCAGCGGGGGTGGGGATGGTGCACCAGCACTTCATGCTCGTCCCCACTCTGACCGTGGCCGAGAACGTGGCGCTGGGCACCGAGCCCCGGAAGGGGATGGTGCTGGACCGCGACCGCGCCCACCGCGACGTGGAGGAGCTGAGCGCCCGCACCGGCCTGGCCGTGGACGCCAACCGCCAGGTCTCCCGCCTCTCCGTGGGCGAGGCGCAGCGGGTGGAGATCCTCAAGGCGCTGCACCGCGGGGCCAGGGTGCTGATCCTGGACGAGCCCACCGCCGTGCTCTCGCCCCCCGAGGTGCAGGAGCTGTGGGGCGTGCTCCGCGGGCTGCGCGCCCAGGGCGCCACCGTGATCCTGATCACCCACCGGCTCGACGAGGTGATGGAGATCAGCGACAACATCACCGTGATGCGCGCCGGCCGCACGGTGGACCGCATCCACACCGCCGCGACCACCCCGGCCGACATCGCGCGCTCGATGGTGGGGCGCGACGTGGCGCTGGCCGCCGAGGCCGACACCTACCGCCCCGGCAACGCCCACCCCGGCGCCGCGCCGGTGCTGGAGGTGCGCGACCTGGTGGTGAGCGCCCACGGGCGGCCGCGCGCGGTCGACGGCGTGAGCTTCCAGGTGCGCCCGGGCGAGATCCTGGGGATCGCCGGGGTGGAGGGGAACGGGCAGACCGAGCTGATCGAGGCGATCGCCGGGCTCACCCTTCCCGCGTCTGGCGCCATCGTGCTGAACGGGGCCGACGTCACCCGGGCGTACGTGCGCGAGCGCGGCGACGCCGGGATCAGCCACATCCCCGAGGACCGGCACCGCCGCGGGCTGCTGCTGGACTATTCCGTCGCGGAGAACCTGGTCCTGGGCCAGCAGCACCGCTTCCAGAAGGGGCTGGCGCTGGACCGCGAGCGCATCGGCCGCAACGCGGTGGACCAGGTGCAGGGCTACGACATCCGCCCCACCGACCCGGGGCTTCCCGCGCGCGCCCTCTCCGGCGGCAACCAGCAGAAGATCGTGGTTGCCCGCGAGATGATGCGCGACTTCAACCTGCTCCTGGCCGCCCAGCCGACCCGCGGGGTCGACGTGGGCGCCGTGGAGCTGATCCACGACCGCCTGCGCCGCGCGCGCGACGAAGGGAAGGCGATCCTGCTGGTTTCCGCCGAGCTCAACGAGGTGCTGGCGCTGGCCGACCGCGTCGCCGTGATGTACGCAGGCCGCTTCGCGGTGGTGATGCCACGCGGCGAGGCGAGCGAGGAGGTGCTGGGGCCGTACATGACCGGCGCGCACCGGGAGGCCGCGTGAGCACCGCCGTGCGGCAGACTCCGCCCGCCGCGCCCGAGACGAAGGGCGCCGCCTCGCCGGCCGCGTGGCGCGGGCGGCTGTTGGAAGGGCTTCTCCCCCCGGTCGTGGCCATCCTGGCCGCGATGGTGGTGGGCGACCTGCTGATCCTCTCCTTCGGGCAGAGCCCGGGGAGCGTGTACCGCCTGCTGCTGGAGGGGACGTGGGGGAACGCCTACGGCTTCGGGCAGGTGCTGTACAAGACGACCACGCTGGCCTTCACCGGGCTGGCCGTGGCGCTGGCGCTGCGCGCCGGGCTCTTCAACATCGGCGCCGAGGGGCAGCTGGCGGCCGGCGGCTTCATGGCCGCGCTGGTCGGCCTCCTCCTCCCCGCGGGCGTCCCCGGGGTGATCGCGGTGCCGCTGTGCATCGTGGCGGCGGCGGCGGGCGGCGGCGTGGTGGGCGCGGTCCCCGGCGCGCTGAAGGCCCGCTTCGGCGCGCACGAGGTGATCGTCACCATCATGCTCAACTTCATCGTGCTGGCGCTGCTCAACTGGATCATCGCCGCGCACCTGCACGTCCCCGAGACGCTGCACACCCCCGACATCCGCGCCGGCGGCGTGGCGCGGCTGAACGGCATGTTCACCGGCTCGGCCGCCAACTGGGTGCTGCTGCTGGCGCTGGCCACGGCGGGCGCGGTGTGGTTCTACCTCTTCCGCACGCGCCGCGGGTACGAGCTGCGCGCCGTGGGCCTGCAGCCGGACGCGGCCGAGTACGCCGGCGTGCGCGTGGGCGGGGTGTGGATGCGCGCGATGGCGGTGAGCGGCGCGCTGGCGGGGCTGGGCGGCGTCAACTTCGTGCTCGGCTACAAGCACTACTACGAGGACGGCTTCGCCGGCGGCGCCGGGTTCCTGGGGATCGCGGTGGCGCTGGTGGGGCGCAACGATCCGCTGGGCGTGGTGCTGGCCGCGCTCTTCTTCGCCACCCTGTCGCAGGGCGGGCTGGCGATCAACGCCGTGGTTCCCAAGCAGATGGTGGAAGTGCTGCAGGGCGTGGTGATCCTGGCCGTGGCCATCGCGGTGCCCGAGGTGCGGCGCCTCCTTCGCACCCGCGCCCGGAGGGCCTGAGCCATGGGCGTGCTGATCTTCCTGCTGCAGACCATCCGCATCGCCATCCCCTACCTGTTCGCCGCGAGCGGGGGCGTGGTGGCCGAGCGCGCGGGCGTGGTGTCGCTCACGCTCGAGGGGTTGATGCTGAGCGGGGCCTTCTGCGCCACGCTCGGCAGCCATTACAGCGGCAGCGCCTGGGTGGGCCTCCTCTGCGGCGCCGCGGGCGGGCTGCTGATGGGGCTGCTGCACGCCGTCGCGTCGATCCGCTACAAGGCCGACCAGATCGTGGTGGGGATCGCCATCAACCTGCTGGTGGTGGGTGTCACCCGCTTCTTCCTGCACCTGGCGTTCGACAGCTCGTCGAACTCGCCGCGCGTTCCCGGCTTCGGCGGCGAGAACGCGGGCTCGGGGATCGGAGCGCTCGCGTCGAACCCGCTGGTGTGGATCGGGCTGATCCTGGTGCCGGTGATGGGGTGGCTCCTCTACCGCACCCCCTTCGGCCTGCGCGTGCGCGCCGTGGGCGAGCACCCGCTGGCGGCCGAGAGCGTGGGCGTGCCGGTGGCGCGCGTCCGGTACCTCGCGGTGACGCTGAGCGGCGTGCTGGCGAGCCTGGGCGGGGCGTACCTGGCGCTGGACCAGCACCAGTTCACCGACCAGATGACGGCGGGGCGCGGCTACGTGGCCCTGGCCGCCGTGATCTTCGGGCGATGGGACCCGATCCGCGCCGGCATCGCCTGCGTCTTCTTCGCCGCCGCCGAGACGCTGCAGATCCAGCTGCAGGGGCTGGAGGCGATCCCCAGCCAGTTCGTGTCGATGATCCCGTACATCCTCACCATCATCGCGCTTGCCGGCATCGTGGGCCGCAGCGTGCCCCCCGCGGCGCTGGGGAAGGCGGAGGATTGAGGATAGTGCTCCGCCGCCGGCGCTGACGGACGGAGCGCCGGTCGAGACGGATGGGACGGGTCGCGCATCCGGCGGAGCGGAGGACGGGGGGCGGACGGGGCCGAGAATCCGACTGAAGTCGCCGCTACGACGGCACGAACTCCGCCTCCGCGGAGTGCGCCGCATGGGGACCGAGGGGACAAGAAGAGCCGGCTCGCGCTGCGGGCTGGCTCTTCTCGCATCGAGCCGGCGTCCGCGACTTGATCGAAGCGGGCGGGGAGACGAGGTTGGTGGCGCCGTGTCGTGTCGCTGCTGGCTGCATGGGGAGGTTGCGTGGAGGCGCGAATCACCATCGATCCCGAGGTCCGCGGCGGGAAACCGATCATCCGCGGAACGCGAATCACCGTCGTGGACATGCTGGAGTACATGGCGGGCGGAATGTCCATCGACGAGATCCTGGCGGACTTTCCCGGCCTGACGGCGGAGGATCTCCGCGCGGTGCTCGCGTTCACCGCCGGACGGGAGCGACGCCGCTTCGCTCCGGCGCCGCCGGATCATCCCGCCGGGCTACTGGACATCGTGACGATCGACCCGGCAGTGATGAGCGGCGCGCCGGTGTTCACCACGACGCACGTGCCGGTCGAGAGTTTGATCCAGCATCTTTCAGCCGGTGCTTCGCTGGATGACTACCTCGCCGGTTTCCCCGGCGTCAGCCGCGAGCAGGCGACGGGATTCCTCCGCCTCTCCTTCCAGACCGCCATCGCCTCCATCCCCCGATGACCTTCTTCGCTCCGCAGGACGGCCGCTGGTTCGAGGACTACGAGCCGGGCTCGGTGCACGAGTTCGGCTCGATCGGGGTGACGGAGGAGGAGGTGCTGGCGTTCGGGCGGCGGTTCGATCCGCAGACCTTCCACACCGACGTGGAGGCCGCCCGGTCGACCGAGTACGGCGGGCTGATCGCCAGCGGATGGCACACGGCCGCGCTGATGATGCGGATGTACTCCGACCATTACCTCTCCACCGTCTCCACCCTCGTCTCTCCAGGAGTGGACGAGCTGCGCTGGCTCCGCCCGGTGCGCCCCGGCGACACGCTGTCGCTGCGCGTGACCGTGATCGAGGCGCGGCAGTCGCGCTCGCGGCCGGACCGCGGGATCGTCCGTTCGGCCGTGGAGGTGCTCAACCAGCATGGCGAGACCGTGATGACGGTGACCGCGATGAACTTCTTCCTCCGCCGGCCGGCGCCCGCGGACACCTCCGCCTGACCGCCACCCCCCCGCCTCGTCCAGCGCCCGATCCGCGGCGCCGGGTGAGGTCACGTCGCATCCCGCCCACGCAGCGTTCGACGCGATCGCGCGTGTGACGGACACGCGCGCCGCGTCGTCGTTTCGTCGAGGTGCCACACTCCGCCCGCGGGCGATCGCGGTCCCAGGGTGCGCGCAAGGATGGTCGCCTGCCGTGCGGGCCGCGCGAACCGTTTGATTCGAGCGGGAGAAACCGCTAGGTTTCATCCCGGAACGATCCACCCGCCTCCCCCTTCCTCGCCTCCCCACCCCACGGCCGAGCGGCGCCCGGTTCCCGAACACCGGTTCCGCGTGTCCGCCATTCCGCCCACGATGCCCGCGCGCACCCACCTCATCCTCAACGACCTGCAGCGGCTGGCGGCGCTTCGCCGCACGGGGCTGCTGGGCACGCCGCGCGAGGAAGCGTTCGACCGTCTCGCGCGGCTGGCGCGCTCGATGACGGGCGCGCCCGTGGCGATGCTGTCGCTGATCGACGAGACGCGGCAGTTCATCATCGGCCAGGCGGGGCTCCCGGAGCCGTGGGCCAGCCGCCGCGAGCTGCCGCTGGAGCAGTCGTTCTGCAAGTACGCGCTGGGAGCACCCGGGGGGCTGGTGATCGGCGACACGCGCGAGCACCCGCTCACCCGCGACAGCCTGGCGATCGACGCGCTCGGCGCGGTGGCGTACGCCGGCGTGCCGGTGGCGGGCGACGGCGAGCCGGTGGGCGTTCTCTGCGTGATGGCCCCCGCCCCCCGCGCGTGGAGCGGCGACGACCTCTGCGCGCTGGCCGACCTGGCCGCCAGCGCGCAGAGCGAGATCGAGCTGCGCCTGGCGCGCCGGCAGGTGAGCGAGGGCGAAGCCTACCTGGCCGCCGTGGTGGAGATGCAGCAGGCGATCTCCGGCGCCGCCCTGGAGCTGGACGCGGTGCTGCGCGAGGTGGCCGAGCACGCGCGCGACCTGACACGCGCCGATGCCGCGGTGGTGGAGCTGGCCGAAGGCGACGAGATGGTGTACCGCGCCGCGTGCGGTACCGCCGAGCCGTACCTGGGGCTGCGGCTGAAGATCGGCGAGAGCATCTCGGGACTGAGCGTGCGCACGCAGCAGGTGCTGCAGTCCGCCGACACCGAGACCGACGAGCGGGTGGACCGCGAGGCGTGCCGCCGGGTGGGCGCGCGCTCGCTGGTGGTGGTTCCGCTGATCGGTCCGGCGCGGGCCGCGGGCGTGCTCAAGGTGTACTCGTCGCGCGCGGCGGCCTTCTCCGAGGCCGACGTGCACACCCTGCGGCTCCTTTCCACGCTCCTGGCCTCGGCGCTGGAAGACGCTCGGCGCTTCGGGCGCGAGCGCGAGCTGGCGGCGCGGCTGGGCGAGAGCGAGGAGCGCTACCGCTCGGTGGTCGATGGCGCGGCGGAAGGATTCTTCGTGGCCGCGCCCACCGGCGACGGCAGCTTCCGCTACGAGATGGTGAACCCCGCGGTCGCGCGGATCGTGGGGGTCGCGCGCGACGAGCTGGTGGGGCGCACCCCCGAGGAGGTATTCCCCGCCCCGATCGCCGAACGCGCCAACCGCCTCTATCGCCAGGTGCTGGAGACGGGGACGACGCTGGAGGTGGAGAACACCAACGTCTTCGGCGCCCAGACGGTCACCACGCGCACGCGGCTGCACCCGCTGGGCGGCGGCGGCGGGGCCCCGGAGCGCGTGCTGGGGATCAGCGAGGACGTGACGGAGCAGGTCCGCGCGCGCGCCGAGAAGGACACCGCCGCCGCCGAGGCGCGGCTCAACCTGTCGCGGCTCCAGGGAGTGCTCCGCGCGCTCCCGGTGGGCGTGTTCATCACCGACGCCGCGGGCGAGGTGGAGATGGCCAATCCCGCGGCGGCGCAGATCTGGGGCGGGCACACGCCGCTGGTGGGGGTCGATTCGTACGGCGAGTACCGGGCGTGGCGCGCCGCCACGGGCGAGGCGCTGGCCCCGGGCGACTGGCCGATCGCCCGCGCCATCCGCGCCGGCGAGACGGTGCTCGAGGAAGAGCTGGAGATCGAGGCGTTCGACGGCTCCCGGCGCACCATCCTGGCCTCGGGGCTGCGCATCCACGACGAGATGGGAACCGTGCTGGGCGGGATCGCGGTGAACGTGGACATCACCGCGCGCAAGCACGCCGAGAACGCGCTGCAGGAAAGCCGCCGCCGCTTCCAGACCGCCTTCGAGGACGCGCCGATCGGCGTGGCGCTGGTGGGGCTGGAGGGCCGCTGGATGAACGTCAACCAGTCGCTCTGCGAGATCGTGGGCTACACCCGCGACGAGCTGCTGGCGAGGAGCTTCCAGGACATCACCCATCCGGACGACCTGGAAAGCGACCTGGAGCGGGTGCAGCAGCTGCTGGCGGGTACCGCGTCATGGTACCAGATCGAGAAGCGGTACATCCACCGTGACGGGCACACCGTGTGGATCCTCCTCACCGGCTCGGTGGTGCGTGGAGACGACGGCGGGCCGAGCTACTTCATCGCGCAGGTGCTCGACATCACCGGCCGGGTGAAGGCGCAGGCGCTGCTGCAGCAGTACGCGCGCGAGCTGGAGCGCTCCAACCGCGAGCTGCAGGACTTCGCCTACGTGGCCAGCCACGACCTGCAGGAGCCGCTGCGCAAGATCCAGGCGTTCGGCGACCGCCTGGCCGAGCGCCACCACGCCGTGCTGGGAGAAGAGGGGGCCGACTTCCTGCGCCGGATGCAGGGCGCGGCCCGGCGCATGCAGTCGCTGATCCAGGACCTGCTCGCCTACTCGCGGGTGAGCTCCAAGGCGCAGCCGTTCGCGTCGGTGGAGCTGGGCCAGGTGATGGACGGGGTGCTGGGCGACCTCCAGGCGCGCATCGAGGAGACCGGCGGCCGGGTGGAGGTGGGCGCCCTCCCGGAGATCCAGGCCGACCCCGTGCAGATGCGCCAGTTGCTGCAGAACCTGGTGGCGAACGCGCTCAAGTTCCACCGCCCCGGCGTGCCCCCCCTGGTGCGGGTGGAGAGGGCGCGCGGCGACGACGGGATGGTGGAGATCCGCGTGAGCGACAACGGGATCGGCTTCGACACGCGCTACCTGGACCGCATCTTCACCCCGTTCGAGCGGCTGCACGCGCGCGGCGAGTACGAGGGAACGGGGATGGGGCTGGCCATCTGCCGCAAGATCGCGCGGCGCCACGGCGGCGACGTGACCGCCCATGGCACGCCGGGCGAGGGGGCGACCTTCATCGTCACCCTCGCCGCCGATCCGCAACCCGCACCGGGAGCCGGATGAGCAGCATGAGAGGGGGCGTGGTCATCCTCATGGCCGACGACGACGAGGACGACCGCCTGATGGCGCGCGACGCGCTGGCCGAGACCGACCTGGCCAACGACCTCCGCTTCGTGTGCGACGGCGTGGAGCTGCTGCAGTACCTTCGCCACGAGGGGCCCTATTCCGACGCGGCGGATTCGCCACGCCCCGGGCTGATCCTGCTGGACCTGAACATGCCGCGGATGGACGGCCGCGAGGCGCTGGAGGAGATCAAGGCCGACGCCGAGCTCCGCCGCATCCCCGTGGTGGTGATGACCACCAGCCAGGCCGACGAGGACGTCCTCCGCAGCTACGACCTGGGCGCCGCCAGCTTCATCACCAAGCCGATCACCTTCGCCGGCCTGGTCACGGTGATGCGCGGGCTGGGCGCGTACTGGATCGACCTCGTCCACCTGCCGCCCGGCGGCTGACGCCACGCCCGCGGGCGCGGGCGGTTCCACGCGGTGCATCGGGTTTGGAGCAGTTGTTCGCCCCCGCCCGCCACGATATCGTTGTCGCAACGCAGGATTCCGCCCCGCCCGCCTCCGCGTGCCCCGGCCCCACGGGGCGCGGCACGCACTTACCCGACATTTGTTGCGGCATCCCGCGCAGCAGCTCCCCGTGTCCATGGCCCCCCACATCGTGCACGAGCCTTTCCACGCCCGCGCGTTGCCCCACGCGCCACCCGCGGCCGAGACCGCCGCGGGCCACCACTCGCACGCCGCCATCCACGTTCTCCTGGTCGAAGACGACGAGGACGACTACCTGATCACCCGCGACCTGCTGCGGCAGGTGCCGGGAGCGGCGTTCGAGGTGCGCTGGACGCGCACCGTTCCCGAGGGGCTGGCCGCCCTCGCCGGCGAGGCGTTCGACGTGGTGCTGCTGGACTACCACCTGGGCGCGATGACCGGGCTCGACTTCCTGGGGCGGATGCCGCTGGACGACCCGTCGCCCCCCGTGATCCTGCTGACCGGGCACGACGACGGGGCGGTGGACGTGGCGGCCATGCGGATGGGCGCGGCCGACTACCTGGCCAAGGGGGCGCTCAACCCCACCATGCTGGAGCGCTCGGTCCGCTACGCGGTGGAGCGCTACCGCGCGCAGCTGGCGCGGCACGATGCCGAGCAGCGCTACCAGCTGCTGGTGGATTCGGTCGACGCGATCGTGTGGCAGGGCGACCCCGAGACCTTCCAGTTCACCTTCGTGAGCCGCGCGGCCGAGCACCTGCTGGGCTACCCGGTGGAGCGGTGGACGGGCGAGCCCACCTTCTGGGCCGACCACATGCACCCCGACGACCGCGCGTGGGCGCCCGCCTTCTGCGCCGAGGCCACCCGCAGCGGCGAGCCGCACAGCTTCGAGTACCGGATGCTGGCCGCCGACGGGCGCGTGGTGTGGCTGCGCGACATCGTGCGCTCGGTGCGCAGCGGCGGAACGCGCGTGGCCGCCGGGGTGATGGTCGACGTCACCGCCGCCAAGGAGGCCGAGGCGCAGCTGCGGCTGCGCGACCGCGCGCTGGCCGCCGTGGGCGAGGGGATCGTGATCGGCGACCCCCACCAGCCCGACCACCCGATCGTGTACGTGAACCCCGCCTTCGAACGGCTCACCGGCTTCCCGGCCGGCGAGGTGCTGGGCCGCAACTTCCGCTTCCTGCACGGCCCCGGCACCGACCCCGCCGCGGTGGACGAGGTGCGCGCGGGGCTGCGCGACGGCCACCCGGTGACGGCGGAGCTGCTCAACTACCGCAAGGACGGCACGCCCTTCTGGAACCGCCTCTCCATCACCCCCATCCACGGGGCGGGGGGCGAGCTCACGCACTTCGTGGGCGTGCAGCGCGACGTCACCGAGCAGCGAACCGCGCGCGAGGCGCTGGAATCGTCGCACGCGCTGCTGAACACCATCATCGAGGGCACCCCCGACGCGGTGTTCGCCAAGGACCGCGACGGGCGCTACCTGCTGATCAACCGCGCGGGGGCCGAGTTCCTGGGCTTCACCCCGGACGAGGTGGTGGGGCGCACCGACGCCGAGCTGGTCTCGGCCGAGGCGGCGCGGGTGTTCGGCCGGTCGGACACGGCGGTGATGCGCGGCGGCGTGCCGGTGGTGAACGAGGAGACGGCCGAGCTCCCCTCGGGGAGGCGCACCTACCACGCGCTCAAGTCGCCGCTCCGCGGGGGCGGGGGCGAGGTGGCCGGGGTGGTGGGAATCTCGCGCGACATCACCGAGCGCAAGCGCTCCGAAGAGGCGCTGCGCGAGAGCAACGAGCGCTTCGCGCTGGTGCAGCGGGCCACCCACGACGTGATCTGGGATTGGGACCTGCTCGACGGATCGGTGCGCTGGAACGAGGAGATCGTCCGCACCTTCGGCTACCCGGCGGGGACGGCCACCACCTCCATCGAGTGGTGGGAGGAGCGCGTGCACCCCGAGCACCTGGAGCGGGTGCTCGACTCGCTCGAGGTGGCCCTGGAGGGCGACGGCGCCTGGCTGGCCGAGTACCCCTTCCGCCGCGCGGACGACAGCTACGCGGTGGTGTTCGACCGCGGGTACATCCTGCGCGACGACGCGGGGAGCCCGGTGCGGATGATCGGGTCGATGCAGGACGTGACCGAGCACCGGCGGCTGGTGGAGGCGCTGGAGCGGAGCGAGGCCCGCTACCGCCGGCTGGTGGAGAGCGCCCCGCAGACCATCTTCGCGCTCGACGCGGCGGGGTGCTTCACCGAGATCAACCCCGCCGGGCTGGCGCTGCTGCAGCGTGCCCCGGGCGAGCTCCTGGGCCACCCCTACGCCGGCGTGGTCGCGCCGGACGACCTCCCTGGCGCCGGGGCGCTGTTCCTCTCCCTCCTTTCCGGCGCAGAGACCGCGGTGGAGACCACGCTCCGCGTGTGCCGCCCCTCGGGCGAGGAGCGCTGGGTGCGCGTCGACGCGGTGGGGATCCGGCACGCCGGCGAGGTGTCGGGCGCGCACGGGATCGCGCGCGACATCACCCACGAGCGCGAGCGCGAGTCGCGGATGCGGCTCTTCGCCGCCGCGCTGGAGAACCTGACCGAGAGCGTGAACGTGCTCGACGACCGCGGGCGCATCCTGTTCGCGAACGCCGCGCACGCCCGCATGCTGGGCCACGACCCCGCCGGCACCGGCGCGGTCGAGGCGTTCGCGAGCGACGAGATCCGGCCGGTGCTGGACGAGGTGCGGGCGCGCGGGGTGTGGCGGGGGCTGCTGCAGCTGCGCCGGCAGGACGGCGAGCCGATCGCGGTGGACGCGCACATGGAGCGCGTGGAGCAGGAGGGCCACTCGCTGATCTTCACCATCAGCCGCGACGTGGGCGACGAGCTGGAGCGCGAGCACCGCCTGCGGCGCGCCGAGCGGCTGGCCACCATCGGCACGCTGGTGGGCGGCGTGGCGCACGAGCTCAACAACCCGCTCGCCGCCATCGTGGGCTTCACCCAGCTGCTGCTGATGGACGAGCGCTCCGCCGCCGAGCGTGAGGACCTGGAGACCATCCGCCGCGAGGCCGAGCGGATGGCCGAGATCGTGGCCAACCTGCGCCTGCTGGCGCGCGACACCCAGGAGGCGCGCCCCGGCCGCGAGGCGGTGGACGTGGCCGACGTGGTGCGCCACGTGCTGCGCACCCGCGCCTACGCGCTGCGCACCCACAACGTGCGGGTGAGCGAGGAGATCGACCCCGAGCTCCCGGCTGTGATGGGCGACCGCAGCCAGTTGGAGCAGGTGGTGCTGAACCTGGTGGTGAACGCCGAGCAGGCCATGGCCGGGCACGACCGCCCCGGCGTGCTGGTGGTGGGCGCCCGGCCCAGCGGCTCGGGAGTGGCGCTGCACGTGTCCGACAACGGCCCGGGGATCGCCCCCGGGCACCTGCAGCGGATCTTCGACCCCTTCTTCACCACCAAGGGCCCCGGCGAGGGAACCGGGCTGGGGCTGAGCCTGGTGCACAACCTGGTGGCCGAGCACGGCGGCGAGGTGCACGTGGAGAGCCGCCCCGGCGCCGGCGCCACCTTCCGCGTGGACCTTCCCGCCACCGCGCGGGCCGTGGCGGCGCCGCGCGGCCGGGAAGCGGGCCCGCCCTCGGCTCCGCGGCGGATCCTGGTGGTGGATGACGAGACGCCGGTGCGCCGCGTGATCGCCCGCTCGCTCGCCCGGCGCGGGCACCGGGTGGACGAGGCCGCCGAGGGGGGCGAGGCGCTCGGGCTGGTGGAAGCCGCGCGCGGCGCGGGCGACGGCTACGACCTGATCATCTCGGACCTGCGCATGCCGGGGCTGGACGGGATGCAGCTCCTGGCGCGCCTCCGCCAGCGCGGCGAGGACATGGCCGAGCGGCTGGTGTTCCTCACCGGCGACACCGCCGACGAGGCGTGCCAGCGCATCCGCTCCGAGGCGCGCATCCCCGTCCTCACCAAGCCGATCGACATGACCGAGCTGGCGCGCGTGGTGGAGACCGCCACGGCGTAGGCGTGGGCCCTTCAGCCGGTGGCGGCCGCCGCCAGGTCGGCCGCGTCGAGGGAGCCCCGGGGGCGATCGCCGCCGGGGCTCCTTCGCATCGATCGGGACCGCCGGGTGCGAGCGCGGAGGCCAGGGCGCCACCGTGATCGACGTCGCCGCCCGCGAAACCCCCACGGCCGGAGCGGCGTAAGACATCCGCATGCAACGCATGGAGATGCACCTCGCCGCCGCCGCGCGCCCCCTCCTCCCCGGTCCCTCCCGATGAGCGCCCGTTCTTCGGCCCGGCCTCGGCACCGCCACGCGAATCCCCCCGCGCCGCTGCGGGAGCGCGTGGAGACGGGCGCGATGCTCGGGCTGGTCATGCTGGCCTTCGCCATCATCCCGCTGAGCGCGGAGTACGGCGATCCGCCCGGCCGGTTCGGCTTCGCGTGCTTCATCGCGCTGGTGTTCGCCGGCTCCTTCGCGGGGGGCGCGCTCGCCGGCGCGCTGCTGGGCCCCGCGCAGCGGTTCCTCGGTTCCGCCAGGCGCGCCGCGACGGTCGGCGCGGGGCTGATGTGCGTGGCGGCGGGGACGCTCCTCCTCGCCACCTGGCACTTCACCGCCTTCTCCCCGGCCGCGGTGGCGGGGTGGTTCGGCGTCTGGTCGATGGCGGGGGCGGTGGCGGGGCTGCTGGCGCGCGACGCGATGTACTATCAGCCCGAGCCCAGCAAGCCGCGCCACGCCCGGCGGCCGCCGCTGTGGGTGCTGGTGCTGGTGGAGCTCGGGTGGATGATGGAGTCGCTCCCGTCGCGCCGGAACCGCCGGCGCGAGGCGCTGTGGACCCAGGAGACGCCCCGCGCGTGGACCGAGATCATCCGCCGCAACGTTCAGCTCTACGCGCGGTTGCCGAAGCACGACCAGCGGGCGCTGCTGGGCCACGTCAACGTCTTCCTGGCCGAGAAGCGCTTCGAGGGGTGCGGCGGGCTGCTGATCACCGACGAGATCCGGGTGACGATCGCCGCGCAGGCGTGCCTGCTCCTCCTCCACACGCCCCACACCTTCTTCCCCACGCTCCGGACCATCCTCGTCTACCCCGACGCGTACGTCGCCACGCGCCGCGGGCACCGCGACGGGATCGTGGAGGAGACCGAGGAGTCGATGCTCGGCGAATCGTGGCTGCGGGGCGAGGTGGTGCTGTCGTGGCGGAGCGTGGCCGCGGGCGCCGAGAACCCGGACGACGGGCGGAACCTGGTGCTGCACGAGTTCGCCCACCAGCTGGACCAGGCCGATGGCGCGGCCGACGGCATCCCCGAGACGCGCAGCTTCGGCGTCTATCGTGCGTGGGCGAACGTGCTGGCGCACCGCTTCGGCGCGTTCCGGCGCGAGACCGAGCTGGGGCGGCGCACGGTGATGGACCCGTACGGCGCCACCAACCGCGCCGAGTTCTTCGCCGTCGCCACGGAGACTTTCTTCGAGAAGCCCGTCCAGCTGCGCGCCGAGGAGCCCGAGGTGTACGACGCGCTCCGCGCGTACTACGGGCTCGATCCGGCCGCGCTGGCGTCGAGCCCCTCCTGATCCATCTCGAGCGTGAAGTCCTGACCCGATGTCGATCCCGTTCGTCCCGCACCTGCTCCTCGTCGCCTTCCTCGTGGTCGTCTTCCCCCTCTGGGACCGGCGCGAGACGCGGCGGCTGAAGACCTCGGCCGATCCGGACGTGCGGCTGCGCAGCTACCAGAAGACGATCGGGTGGCAGCTGGCCGCCACGGCGCTGCTGCTGGCGACCGTACCGGCGCGGCGCCTGTTCACCGCGCCGGCCACGCCGCGCTCGCTGGGGATCGGCCTCGGCGTGGAGCACGTGATTCCCATCGTGATCGGGCTGCTGGTCGGCGCGATGGTGCCGGTGCTGATCGCGCGCTTCTCGCGGCGCGGCGAGGCGCCGGCGGTGCCGTCGCCGCTCACGGCGATCGCCTTCTTCCTCCCGCGCGGCGGCCGCGAGCGCGCCTGGTTCGCGGCGATGTGCGTCACCGTGGGGATCTGCGAGGAGATCGTCTTCCGCGGCTTCCTGGTCCGCTTCTTCGCCGAGGCACCCGTAGGGATCGGCATCGCGGCGGGGGTGGCGGTGTCCGCGGTGATCTTCGGGATCGACCACGGCTACCAGGGCGTGAAGGGGATCGTCACCACCGGCGTGCTGGCGCTGGTCTTCACCGCCCTCTTCTTCGTCAGCGGCTCACTCTGGCTGCCGATCGTGGCGCACGCGCTGCTGGACCTGCGCGTGCTCACGATGGTGCCGAGGGAGGGGATTCCCTGGCCCTCCGATCCATCGGAGCGCGAAACAGATGGGGCGATCCGAGCGTAGGGCGCGAAGGTGGTGACGACTTCAATCAAGCTGGGGCACGAGATGATCGAGGACACCCAATGCCAGCTGCGCGAAGCACGTGAACGGCTGCGCGCCAGCCGCGAGGCGCTCGCCGCGTCCGCTGCAGAGTCAGACGAGGACGAGGCATGGACACCCGCGGCGCATGGCAACCGCTGGGAGCCCGCTTCACCATCGGCGCTGGCGCGCCGCGACCCGGCGAACCGCTACATCCCGGACCAGCTGCCGGAGTGGCTCGCCGCGGTGCTGCGGAGGTTCCCCGCGTGGGCGCGCCCGCCGGCCGTCGGCGTGTGCGTGATGCTGCTGATGACCGGCCTCCCGATCCTGATGACGCTGCCGCGGGTTCTCGGCCAGCCGGACGAGGTGCGCGAGGGGCTCGCCGTGCTGCTGGGCACCTGCGCCGCGGGCGCGGCGGGCGGGCTCGCCTTTTCGGTGTTGCGGCCGCGGGTCGACCACCTGGGCGGCGTGGGCGACCATCTGACCGGAATGGCGTGCGTCGCGGCGTACATCACCGCGATTTACCTTGTGCTGCCGGTGAAGCTCACCGGCCGGCCGGGGGCGGCCGAGCTGATCCTCGGCCTGCTGTTCAGCGTCCTCGTCTTCGGCCCGGTGGTCGGGCACTTCTGGTTCTATGCCGCGCGGAAGCGCGACGCCGGCGTGTGATCCGAATCCGCGTTGGCGCATGATCGGGACGAGGAAGCCCCGGCCGCGATGGCCGGGGCTTCTTCGTCTGCATCCATCCCCATCGTCATCACACCGCAGACGTCACGCAACTACTTGAAGCGCAGCTGCATCGCGAGGTAGTCCAGCGTCATCTCGGCGAACTGGGTGATCACGTCCTGGCCGATGTCGCCGTCGGCGTAGTCGCTGCGCTGGCCGCTGGGCTCCACCGCCACCGACAGCCGCGGGAGCGTGGCCGTGGCGCCGCCGAGCTCCAGCGTCACCGGGCCGATGTAGCGCACGCTCAGCTGCCGCGACCCGCCCGCCCCGCCGATGCCGATGCTGGCCGCGCGCCCGGAATCGACCGCCGCCTGGTGCCGGCGGTAGTAGGGAGGGAAGAGCCCGGAATCGCGCGCGCCGGTGTCCAGCCCCAGCAGCAGCGCCTCGCCGCCGATGCGGCCGCGGACCAGGTTGTCGAGCCCGTCCAGGCACAGGTTCGGCTCCGCGGCCGCGGCCGCGGCGGTCGGCCGTGCGGCGGCGCGCAGGTGGCCGTCGCGCGTGAGCGTCACCTCGCCGAGCGCGGCGATCACCGGGTGGCCCACGATGCCGCGGATCTCGTAGCCGATCTGCGGAAAGGCGAGCGCCGAGTCCGGCAGCACCAGGAACACCACGTTGCGCGCCGTCGCCCCGCCGATGCGCAGCTCCGGCGCCACCGCCAGCCGTGCCTGGGCCTCCGCCCCCGTGGCCGTTCCCACCCTGATCCGCCGGTCGATGATGCGGAACCCCATCTCCGCCGCGACCTTCTCGCTCACGGTGGAGAGGTTGGCGCCGGTGTCGAACACGAAGCGCTCCTCCTTTCCGCCCGCGCTCACCGGCACGTTCATCAGGTTGGCGCGGTCGCGCGTGACCGGCACGTCCACGTCCGCCGCCAGCGACATCATCTGCGCGGGCACGCCGCGGAGCGCGGCGAAGACGGCGGCGTTGTTGGCCACGTCGTCGCGCGTGCTGTCGTCGGTGGCGGCGGCCACGCGGGTGTAGGCGTCGGCCGCGTCGCCGTAGCGGAACTCGCGCACCAGCACGTCGGCCAGCAGCTGGTCGGCCGCGCGGCGGAGCTTGCCGTTGCCACGCGCCGCGTCGCTCGCCAGGTAGCGCCCGAGCTCGGTGGCCGCGGCCCGTGGCTGGTTGAACGCCGCGGCCACCCACCCGCGATAGAACGCCACGTCGCCGCCGGCGGACGCGGGCGCCCTCTTCAGCGCGTCGCGCGCGGCGAAGCAGTCGTGGCGGTCGTAGATTGCGGCGAGCGCGGCGGCGTCCTGCGCGCGCGCCGGCACCGCGAAGGCGCACGCGGCCGCCAGCAGCGCCGCGGATGGAGATCGTTTCATCGAACGGGATCGATCGAGAGTGGGGAGGCCAGACGAGCGACGGCCCCGGGACCGCGAAGGTGCCGGGGCCGCGCTCCATCTACTCCGCCGCGCCGCGAGTGTTTCAGCCGATGGCTGCGTTGACGGGGGATCGCCCGTCAGCTCGCCGCGGTGATGCGGCGGACGATGGCGTCGCCGGCGGCCTGGGTGCCGAGGGTGCCGCCGAGCTCGGGGGTGGTCTCGCCAGCCACCAGGCACTCGCGCACGGCGTTCTCCAGCCGGTCGCCGGCGGCGGGGTGCCCCAGGTGGCGCAGCATCAGCGCGGAGGTGAGCACGGCGGCGAAGGGGTTGGCCCTGTCCTGCCCGGCGATGTCGGGCGCGGAGCCGTGCACCGGCTCGAACATCGACACGCGGCCGGGGTGGATGTTCCCCGACGCGGTGAGCCCCAGCCCGCCGCAGATCCCCGCCCCCAGGTCCGACAGGATGTCGCCGAAGAGGTTGCCGGTCACGATCACCTGGTAGCGCTCGGGGCGGCGCACCAGGTCCATCGCCAGCATGTCCACGTACAGTGCCTCGGTCTGGATGGCCGGGTACTCGGCGGCCACCTGCTTGAACACGCGGCGCCAGAGGCCGCCGGCGCTCTCCATGGCATTGGCCTTGTCGCTCATGGTCACCCGCTCGTGCCCGTTCGCCACCGCGTACTCGAACGCCGCGCGGATGATGCGCTCCACGCCCTTGCGGGTGTTCACGTCTTCCTGGATCGCCACCTCGTCGGGGGTGCCCTGCTTGAAGGTGCCGCCCATCCCCACGTACACGCCCTCGGTGTTCTCGCGGAAGATCACGAAATCGATGTCGCGCTCGGTCTTCCCCTTGAGCGGCGTGAGCGCCTCGCTGTACAGCCGCACCGGGCGGAAGTTGATGAACAGGTCCAGCCGGAAGCGCATCCCCAGCAGGATCTGGCGCGCGTGCTCGTTGCCGGGCACGCGCGGGTCGCCCAGCGCGCCCAGGAGCACGGCCTGGTAGTTCTGCTCCAGGTCGGCGAACTCGGCGTCGGTGATGGTCTGGCCGCTCTCCAGGTAGCGGTCGGCGCCGTGCGGCCACTCGACCAGCTCCAGCGCGGGACCGCCCGCCGACTCGAGCGCGCGGAGCACCTTCACCGCCTCGCGCGTCACTTCCTTGCCCACGCCGTCGCCGGGGATCACCGCAATCCGCACCATGTGCCTCTGCCGCCTGCCGTAAGGGTCGATTTCGGGAGATGGGTCCGGGAGGGCGGCAAGATACCGGCGGGGCGGATGCGGCGCTAGAAACGGCCGTCGTGGGCGCGATGAGCGGGGCGGATGAATCCGCGGCAACGACCACACGAAGTCCGCCTTCGCGCCGCCTGCGCGGACTACCAGCTTCGGCGCGACCGCGGCCGCGGTGCACGGCGCTGACGTCGCTCGGGTCCGCGTGAAAGGCCGCCAGTGGCGCAGATGCTGGCGAGGGAGTCCGCGAAGCGGACTTTGGGCCGTTGTAGCCGCGGATTCATCCGCCTTGGGCGATCCGGCGCCGCACGGCCCCCTGTCCGCGTGAGGGATGCGCGCCCGGAGGGCCGGGACGGCGGCGGCGCGCCTTCGAGGAGACATCGGCCGGAGAGATGGTGGGGCGCGCCGCCGGTGGCCCGGCTGCGTTGGGCACGGTCGTATCGTGCCCTACGCAGCGCGCAGCCCGGCCCGGAGCGCAGCGGAGGGACACGCCCGAATCCGTCGTTCCGTCGTTCGTAAGGCTGGCTACGCGCTTCGGCCGGCGGGCGGATCGGTGCGGGAGGGAACCACCGGCTGCCCGTCGCGCGGCCAGCCACAGGTGATGCAGAACTTCCACTCGGGCTCCACCGTGCTGCTGCACTCCGGGCAGGGCACGGGCGCCAGGCACTTGCCGCAGAACGGGCAGAAGCGCACGTCGCGCCCCGGCGGCAGGGTGCTGCGGCAGCCGGTGCACGCCTTGGGGCGGGGGCGCGCGGGCGGCGCGGCGGGCGCCGCGGGGGCGCCTGCCGTCTCGGGCGCGGTCAGGTTCAGCACCACCCCCGGCGCGTCCGCGTCGCCCGTCCCCGAGAACCGCCCGTTGCGCGGCGCCGGTGCCGGCGCGGCTGCCGGCGGCGCGGTGAGGTCCGCCGCGCCGGGCTCGGGCGCGTACGGGTTCATGAACACCACCGCCTCGGCGTAGTCGCGGTAGATGCCGAGGATGGGGTTGGGGGTGCGCAGCTCGCGCTGGAACTCTTCCTGGATGTCGGCGCGCTCCACCACTAGGTAGTCGCGCTCGCCGCTCAGCAGCCGCAGGAGCGCGTGCTCGTACTCGGCCAGCTCGCCGAAGCCCAGCTCCGAGCGAACCGTGCGGTACGGAACCAGGTGCTGGTAGATGTCACCCACGGTGACCGCCGTCCCCGGCTCGCGCAGGAGGACGTCGGCGATCCGCCGGTACAGGCGGTCCACGGAATCCATAGGAGGAGTGCGAGAGTGCGAAAGTACGAGAGTGCGAACGTGCCGGAGCGAGACCGTGCGGTGACGCGGAGGCGCCCTGTACGATAGCACATCGGGAAAGGGGGCGCGAACTGCCACGGGGTCCCTGCCTACTCCCGCCCTCCTCGCCCGCCTGGACGAACACCCCCTGCCGACGATCACACCTGACGGCGGGGAAGATCTCCCGTTCGCGTCACCCGTGGCGTGCAGTCATGGCCGGATGGCTTCTCAACTGATCTCCGTGTCTCCGTTCCTCCGCATGAGCCTGCCGTTCGCCGTTCCCGGCAGATGCCTCCGCGCGCCCGGATGGCGATGCAACGACGCGGAGTCCGATGATCGCCACGGACTCCGCATCTACATCCCCTCCCCTGTTTCCCCTCGATGCCGCGATCTCCCCGTCACGGCGTCGGCGGCGGGACGGCCACGGTGCCGGTGGTGTCCGGCGGGGTGTAGACGAAGGGCGGCGGACCGCCGGGCGCGGCCGTCGCCGGTTGCGCTGCGCCGGGCTGCGCGATCCCCGGCGCGGGCGCAACGGGCGCGGCGTAGACGCCGGTGTCGGCGCGCACGGAGGTGATCAGCGAGCGCACCTCCACCGGCGCGCGCGCCAGGATGCGCTCGGCCTGGTCGGCCCGCCCGGCGCGCCGCAGCGCGCTCACCAGCCCCGCCCAGGCGCGCGCGTTGGTCGAGTCGAGCAGGATGGCGCCGCGGAAGCGCTCGGCGGCCTGCGGGGCGCGGCCCTGGTCCAGCATCAGGTAGCCGAGCTCGGTGTTCAGCCGCGGATCGTCGGGCGCCAGCGCCAGCCCCTCGCGCAGCTCGCGCGCGGCCTCCTGCGGGCGGCCCTTGACGCGGTAGATCTGCGCCATGTAGTAGTGCGGCGCGGCGGCCTTGGGGTCCTTGCGCGCCGCCTCGGTGAACAGGCGGAAGGCGTTCACCGTGTCGCCGCGGCTGTACGCCCCCTCGCCCTCGCGCAGCGGGTCGGGCCCGCGGCCGCGGAGCAGGACGATCGCCAGCAGGATCGCGGCGAGCACCGCGGCGGCCACGCCCACCAGCGGCCAGGGCGGCGTGCGCCGGCTGGCCGGCACGGCGTGCACCGCGTCGGGGTGGTCGGCCGGCGGCGGGATCAGCGTGTCTTCCTGCTGCGTCAGCACCGGGTCCTGCAGCGGCGTGTCGAACGGGTGGCTCAGCACGTGGCGCTCCAGCCCGTCGGCGGCGCGCACGGCAACCTCCACGTCGCGCGGCGCGGCGTCGCCGCCCTGCGTGGCCAGGCGGCTGGCGGCCGCGCTCAGCTCGTGGAAGTTGGCGGCCAGCTCCATCGGCAGCCGGTCGCGGCGGCGCAGCTCGGCCAGCAGCTCGCCGGTCGACACGTCGTCGGGCGAGAGGGCGCGCAGGCGCAGCTCCACGGGCACGGTGGGGTCGTCGCGCAGCATGCGGCGCAGCACCGTCTCGGCGGCGCGGCTGATGCGCACCACCCCCGCGGCGCCGCCCTGCCCCGTGCGCAGGGCGATCACGTCGCCCTCCACGGCCCGCAGCGGCTTCAGGGTGTTCTCGGGATCGTGCATCATGCGTCCGTTTCCAAGCAGGAAACAGGCCGCCCGGCCCGTGCGCCCCGTGGCGCCGGCCGGACGGCCCGCTCTCTGGTCCCGCGGCCCGGTTGCCGCATCCGTCTCCGCGCCGCCGTCAGTTCTCGATGTGCAGCAGCCCCAGCCGCACGCCCGCCTTCACGAACGCCTCGGCGCTGTCGGTCGGCACCGAGCGCCCCGTGCGCTCGCGGATCTGCCGCGCCGCGCGCCGCATGAACACGCTGATCGGGAGGGTGGGGTCGGTGTGGTCGCGCATCCCGCCCACGATCTCGTCCCACGTCCCCTCGAAGGTGGTGCCCTCGGCGGTCCGCACGCGGTGCGGCTTCACCCCGGTCTCGCGCGCCTCGCCCGCCGGGTTCAGCATCCGCATGATGAAGTCGATCTGCGCCGACAGCTCCAGCGGGGTCCCCTCCTCTTCGCCCCCCTCGAACTGCGCCTCGACCTCGGCCAGCAGGTGGTCGATCCCGTCGGGCTCGGCCTCCAGCTCGGCGATGCGGGTGCGCCAGGGCTCCAGCTCGGGGCCGTCCTGCGCCCACTTGTCCACCCCGCACTTCAGCTCCACGAAGCGCCAGAGCGAGAGCGTGTCCCAGTGCTCGGCGGGCGGCACCTTCTCCAGCTCGCGCAGCGCGCCCACCACGTCGCCGCGGTCGTGCAGCAGGTGGCTCAGGTAGATGCGGGCCTCGTGCAGCGAGCCGTCCAGCCGCAGGGAGCGGCGCAGCTCGCGGCGCGCGCCCACGTCGTCACCCAGCGCGTGCAGCGTGTACCCGCGCGCGGCGGCCACCTCGGCCGAGTCCGGGTGGATCGCAGAGAGCGCGTTGAAGCGGCCGCGCGCGTCGGCGAACAGTCCCTCGCGGTACAGCGCGCGCCCCATCGTCAGCCCCAGTTCCAGGTCGTCGGCCAGCCCCATCGCGTCCACCGTGGCGAAGCACTTCAGCGCCTCGTCCACCCGGCCGAACTTGAGCAGCGTCTCCCCCAGCCCCACCCAGGCGTCCTCGTACTCCGGGTCCAGGTCCAGCGCGGTCTCGAAGCTCTGGCGCGCCCAGGCGTACTCCTCGCGCGCCACGCGCACGTAGCCCAGCCCCACGTGCAGCAGCGCCGAGTCCGGGTGGTGGCGCAGCCCCTCGCGCAGCACCTCCAGGGCGTCGTCGTACTCGCCGGACTCGTACAGCCGGTGTGCCTGCTCGTCGAACTCTTCCGCGCTGAGGAATGACGTTCCCATTGCCAAGAAACCACGGGGATAGCGGGGAGCACCGCGCGGGGGCACGGGCCGGTGGCGGGAACGCCGCGCCGGGGGTGGGGCGGCGGCCCGGTCAAATATACACGGTGCGCATCCGCGCATCCACCCCTTGGAAAGTGGCACGCCGGAGGGGCGCGCGCCCGTGCCAGGGCGGGGCGGAAACGGCCGGCGTGACGCGCCGGGGTTGCGAGCCCCGCCGGAGCCGCGCAGATTTCGGAAGAGTTCGTGACTGATACCGCACCCCACCGGAAAACCAAGCATGGTGTTCGACTTCCTGCGCCGCCGCCGCCTGAGCGCCGAAGCCAAGCGCAAGCTGCTGATCGCGGCCGCCCGCTCGGAAGAGGCGATCATCGAGACGCACGTGTCGAACGTGCTGGACATGATGGACATGCTGGGCGAGGAGGTCGACGTCGACCGCGCGCTCGAGCTGTACGCCGAGATGCTCCCGATGGACGAGCACGTCTCGGCCACCGTGGCCAACCGCGTGATCGCCCGGCACGACAGCCCCAACGCCCGCCGCGCCACCGAGGGCCGCCGCTTCGCCGACGTCTTCCGCGACGAGAAGCGCAAGTAGCTCGTCCGGCGATCCCGGCGGAATCATCCCATCCAAAAAAGGAGGCGGAGCACCAGGAAACGGTGCTCCGCCTCGATCTCGTTCCGCCCACGAACCACGTTCCACGAACGACTCGTGTCGGGCGTGTTCGGCGCCGGGGCGCCGAACCGGGCTGCGCGCGCGGTAGGGCACGATACCACCGTGCCCAACCGCGCCGGGCCACCGCCGCGCCATGGGATCGCGGCGGATCCCCGGCTGGCGTGCCGGCGCGGCGCCGTCCCGGCCCTCCGGGCGCGCATCCCTCACGCACCCTGCGTCACTGCGGGCCCATCGGCGGCCCAGGCACACACGTCCGCGATCGCCCAGGCACATCCGGGACATCGACATCGCCAGCCAAAGGCGGTTGCAACCGCGGCTACAACGGCCCGAAGTCGCTCCGCGACTCCCACGCCACCATCCGCGCGGCGCGCAGTCATTCGCGGGCGCCGCAGTTCTCCCCCTCCCCCGCGGAGCGCGGGAGGCGGCCCGCTGCGGCCACGCGTAATCCCGTCTCCCCGGCGCCCCTTCTTATCGTGGGCCCCGCTCCTACCGCGCCTCCGCCATGGCCGCGCGCATCGCGTCCACCGGCGCCTCGATTCCCCACCAGCGGCGGAAGGCGGCGGCGCCCTGCATCAGCAGCATCTCGCGGCCGTCGGCGGCGGCGACCTCGTGGGCGCGCATCGCGCGGACCCAGGGCGTCTCGCCGCTGCGCGAGTAGACCAGGTCCAGCGCGGTATCCACCGGCGGCAGGCGGCGCGGGTCCAGCGGGAGCGGGTCGCCCTCGCGCAAGCCCAGCGAGGTGGCGTTCACCGCCAGGTCGAACCCGCCGCCCAGCTCCTCGGCGCCCGCCACCACCTTCACCCGCGTCCGCTCCGTCCCGAAGCGGCGCGCCAGCTCCACCGCGCGATGGTGCGTGCGGTTCACCACCACCACCTCGGCGGCGCCGGAGCGGGCGAGCGCGTACAGCACCGCGCGGGCGGCGCCGCCCGCGCCCGCCACCAGCACCCGCGCCCCCGCCGCCGAGCGGCCCAGCAGCGTGCGGATGGAGGCGGAGACGCCCTCCACGTCGGTGTTGTCGCCCCACACCTGGCCGCCCTCCAGCCAGAAGCAGTTGCACGCGCCCGTGGCCTCGGCCGCGTCGGTCCGGCGGTCCACCGTGCGGGCGGCGGCCTCCTTGTGCGGCACCGTCACGTTCCCCGCCCCGCCGGCGTTCGCCAGCGCGTGGAGGAGGGGCGCCAGGTCGTCGGCGCCGCAGCGCAGCGCCACGTACACGCCGTCCACCTGGGCGGCGCGCATCGCGGCGTTCTGGACCAGGGGAGAGAGAGAGTGCGACACGGGGTCGCCCAGCAGCGCGATCACGCGGGTGCGGGCGGTGGGCGCGGGGCTCACGGGGCCAGGATCGGCGCCAGCCGGTCGAACACCGCGCCGATCAGCGCGCGCAGCTCCTCGAACGTCTCCTGGTACACCGCCTCGCTCCCGCCGAACGGATCGGCCACCGGCCGCCCCTCGCCCCGCGGGCCCGCGGCGAAGTCTCCGATGGTGGCCGCCCGGTCGCCCGCGCCCAGCTGCTCCAGCGCCTGCACGTGGCTGTACCCCATCCCCAGGATCAGGTCGGCCCAGGCCACCAGCCCGGGCGTGATCCGCCGCGAGCGGTGCCCGTCCAGCCCGATCCCCTCGCGCCCGGCCACGATCACGGCCTCGGCGGTGGCGTGCCCGCCGTTCATCGCCGCCAGCCCGGCCGACGCCACCTCCACGTTCTTCCACCCGCGCCGTTCGATCTCGGCGCGCGCGATCCCCTCGGCCAGCGGGGAGCGGCAGGTGTTCCCCGTGCAGACGAAGAGGATGTTGAAGGTCGTGGTGCGCGGCGCCGGATCGGGTGACTCCTGGTGTCCCGCGTCCGCCCCGGCGGTCTCGCGCTCGTCGTTCGTGGCCACGGCATCCCGCGGTGAAAGGTTCGTTTCAGCCCGTATCATTCACCCGCCACGCCGCCCCCGGCAAGGGCCAGCGCCTCGGCGATGGCGAGGTCTTCCGGGCGTGTGACCTTCAGGTTGCGGTACGATCCGGCCACCACGCGCACGGGACCGACGTAGCGCTCGAAGAGCGCCGCGTCGTCGGTCGCGGCGACGCCCTCCTCGCGCGCCCGGGCGTAGGCGCGCAGCAGCGCGGCGCGCGGAAAGCCCTGCGGCGTCTGCGCCTGCCAGAGGCGCGCGCGGTCCGGCGTGCCGGAGATGGTGCCATCCTCCGCCACCTCCTTGATGGTGTCGGTCACCGGCACCGCGGCGATCGCGCCGGTCTCGCCGCACGCGTCCAGCACGCGGCCGATCACGCCGCCGGTGATGAAGGGCCGCGCGCCGTCGTGGACGAGGACGAGATCCACATCCTCCCCCAGCGCCCGGAGGCCGTTCCACACGCTGTCGCCGCGCTCCGCGCCGCCCGCCACGATGCGCAGGCCCAGCCCCGCGAGCCAGGGCGGCGGCGCGAACGCGTCGTCGGGCGGCACCACCACCACCACCTGGTGGATGCGGGGATGATGGAGGAACGGGAGGACGGCGTGGAGGAGAACCGGTTTCCCCGCCACGCTCAGGTACTGCTTGCGCACCGGCCCGCCGATGCGCCGCCCCGAGCCGCCGGCCACGATCACCGCGGCCGCGCGCGGCTCAGGAGAAGAGGCGTTCGACAAGGCTCTTCACGTTCTCCACGCCCACGGCGCGGATCCCGGCGGGCGGCTTGGAGGGGACGGCGCGCGGCGCCAGGTACGCCGCGGTGAAGCCCATCCGCGCCGCCTCGCTCAGCCGGCGCTCCACCTGCCCGACCGGCCGCACCTCGCCCCCCAGCCCCAGCTCGCCGATGAACACCGCGTCGGCCGGGAGCGGGCGGTCGTACACGCTGCTGACCAGCGCGGCGGCGACGGCCAGGTCCCCCGCCGTCTCCGCCAGCCGCAGCCCGCCGACCACGTTGATGAACACGTCCAGCTGGCCGAACGGGATCCCGGCGCGCTTCTCCAGCACGGCCACCAGGAGCGCCAGGCGCTTGGGGTCGAGCCCCGCGCTCACCCGCTGCGGCGCGCCATAGCTGGCCTTGGTCGCCAGCGCCTGCACCTCGGCCAGGAGCGGCCGCGTTCCCTCCATGGTCGACACCACGGCCGAGCCCGAGGCGCGGTTGGCGCGGTCGCCCAGGAAGAGCTCCGACGGGTTCGCGACGGGCGACAGCCCCTCGGCCGTCATGCGGAACACCCCGATCTCGTCCACCCCGCCGAAGCGGTTCTTGGTCGCGCGGAGAACGCGATGGTCCACCCCGCCCTCGCCCTCGAAGTAGAGCACCGTGTCCACGATGTGCTCCAGCGTCTTCGGTCCCGCGATCCCCCCGCCCTTGGTCACGTGGCCCACCAGGAAGACGGCGGTGCCGGTCTGCTTGGCGAAGCGCTGCAGCCGGGCCGCGCACTCGCGCACCTGGCCCACGTTCCCCGGCGCGCCTTCCAGCTCGGGCGTGTACACCGTCTGGATCGAATCGACCAGCAGCACCTCGGGCCCCAGCTCGGCGGCGCGGAGGAGAACGGAGTCGAGCTCCGTCTCGGCCAGCAGCGTCACGTCGACGGCGTGCTCGCCCAGCCGCTCGGCGCGCAGCTTCACCTGGTGCGCCGACTCCTCGCCCGACACGTAGAGCGTGCGCAGCCCCGAGCCCTCCAGCCGCGCGGCCACCTGCAGCAGGATGGTGGATTTGCCGATCCCCGGCTCGCCGCCGACGAGCACGACGGAGCCGGGGACGATCCCGCCGCCGAGCACGAAGTCCAGCTCGCCGACGCCCGTGGCCCAGCGGCGCCGCTCCGTTCCCTCCACGTCGCGCAGGCGGACGGGAACCGCGCCCCCGGCGATGCGCGGCACGCCGATCCCGGCCGACGCCGCGGCCTTCTTCCTCGGCGCGACGGGCTCCTCGACCAGCGTGTTCCAGGCGCGGCAGGCGGGGCACTGGCCCTGCCACCGCGTGGTCTCGTTCCCGCACTCCCGGCAGAAGAAGGCGGTGCGCGTCTTCGCCATCAGCCGCCGTACTCCTCGCTCTTGCCGCCGTGGGTCATGCTCTCGAAGAGCGTGAACTCCTTGCGGAAGAAGAGCGGCACGTTCCCCGTGGCGCCGTTTCGCTGCTTGCCGATGATCAGCTCGGCCTTCCCCTCGATGCTGTTCCCCTCCTTGTCCACCGGCCCGAAGTAGTACTCCGGCCGGAAGAGGAACATGATCACGTCCGCGTCCTGCTCGATGGCTCCCGATTCGCGGAGGTCCGACATCATCGGGCGCTTGTCGGGGCGGCTTTCCACGGCGCGGGAGAGCTGCGACAGGGCGACCACGGGGATGTCGAGCTCCTTGGCCAGCGCCTTGAGCCCGCGCGAGATCTCCGACACCTCCTGCTGTCGGCTCTCGGTCTTCCCGCCGCCCACCATCAGCTGCAGGTAGTCCACGATGATCATCGCCAGGTCGTCGCGGTCGCTCTTCAGGCGGCGGGCCTTGGCGCGCATCTCCAGCACCGAGATGCCGGGCGTGTCGTCGATGTAGATCGGCGCGGTGTTCAGGCGGCCGGCGGCGATGGCCAGGCGCGCGTAGTCGTCGTCGGTGAGCCGGCCGCGGCGCAGGCGGCTGGCGTCCACCCGCGCCTCGGCGCAGAGCACGCGCTGCACCAGCGACTCCTTGCTCATCTCGAGCGAGAAGAACGCCACCGGCTTCTGGTGCTGGATCGCCGCGTGCTGCGCGATGTTGAGCGTGAACGCGGTGTTGTGCACGCACACGTCGTTCGCCACGAAGTTGTGCGTGCCCGGGATCGTCAGGTCGTACACCTGCTTGATCCCCACTGGCTCGATCGACACCACCTCGTCCCAGTACACGTCGCTGTCCGCCAGCTCCAGCAGCTTGCGGCTGTCGAGGGCGCGGGCGAACTCCCGCAGGCGCTCGCGGCTGAGCGCGCGCTTCCCCACGTGCACGTTCGACGCGCCGGCGATCCCCGCGCGCCGCGCGAGCGACGCCCATGATTCGCCGCCTTTCTCCTCTTCGATCCAGCGCCACGCCTCGGCCGGGATCAGGTCGCGGTTCGTCTGGTACCGCTTCGCTTCGACCGAGACCCGGCAACGCTCGACCGATTCTTCCTTCCCGAAGATGCCGATCTCCACCGCGAAGCAACGGATCGACCGCGCGTCGGTGATGTCGATCTGCCACGAGGCCCGGCGGCCGTCGCGGTACTTCACCAGCCGGCGGCGCAGGCTGGCGACGATGCCGAAGCGGAGGAGCAGGTGCTGCACCTGCCGCCCCAGCCGCTCGCTCGTGCTGGCGTAGCCGATCTGCGCCTGGCCCGATGCCAGCACCGTGGCCCAGCCATCCGTCGCGAACAGACGGTTGAGGAAGAGGCCGAGCTGCGCGCGCGGCAGGGTGAAGACCGGTGCGGGAATGAACTTCGCCGCCGCCCCGAGGCCATGCAGCCCCAGCTCGCCGAGCCACGCCGTGAGCGGGTTTGCCTCGCGAGTCCGGATCCGCTCCGGCGCAAGCTCATCCGCGCCGATCCCCAGCTCGCCCGCGATCCGGTCGAGCACCGCGGCGGCGGGGGCGGTCGTCCCGGACGCCCAGTTCGTCACCGTGCCAGGGCTCACTCCGACCGCGGCCGCGAGCCTCTGCCGTGCCCCGCGAACCGACAGGTGCTCGCCCAGGGAGGCGGCGAACGCGGCGCGATTCTCCCGCACCCTCTCCACGTCGCCGTGGATGGAAAGCGTCGGCGTGCGGCTCCCCCCCGAGTCGTTCGGGTGGACGGCCACGCCCCCGAAAGCATCCACGGCGGCGGTGAACTCGTCCAGGAGCCGCGGATTGCCGTTGGTGAACCGCGGCGTGGTGTTGGTCAGCCCACCATCGCCGAGCAGGTACCCGAGCAGCTTCACTTCGCAGTCGCGCATCTCGCCGTCGCCGAACACCCCGATGCGGCGCGGGACGGCCACGTGCTCTCCGACGCCGATCTCCTCCAGCCGCTTCCAGCCGCCGATGGTCAGGAACGGGTGCGTGAGCGTGGTCTCGATCTGCCGGCCCAGGCGCGTGGTGACGCGGAAGACCGGCTTCTCGCCGTCGTCCACGTAGGCGCTGGGCTCGGTGATGCCGAGCTTCCAGTCGCCGCCCAGCGTGAGCAGGCGCGCGGAGCGGCGCTGGTACAGCTCCTCGATGGTGGCGATGGAGCCGTCGTCCAGCACGATCTCGGAATCGTGCGCCAGGCACTTCCCCATCGACGGCCTGGCGGCCACGATGATCAGGTCGGCGCTCTGGAAGCCGGCCGTCATCTCGTCCAGGTCGGCGAAGCCGGTGGGGACGCCGGTGACCGAGCTCTGGTTGGCCTGCAGCTGCTCGATCTTCTCGAAGGTGGGCCACAGGATCTCCTTGATCCACACGAAGCCCTTGCGGTCGCTGCTCTGCGCCAGCTGGAAGATGCGGCTCTCGGCCAGGTCCATCAGGCTGTCGACCTCGCCCTGCCAGGCGTAGGTCTCCTGGATGATGCTGGTGCTCGCCTCGATCAGCCGCCGCAGCACCGCCTTCTCGCGGACGATCTTGCAGTGGTACTCGATGTTCGCGGCGGTCGGCACCGCGTCGAGCAGGCTGGAGAGGAACGCCACCCCGCCCACCGCCTCGAAATCGCCCGCCTTGCGCAGGTCCTCGGTCACGGTGATCTCGTCGATCACGTCGCCGCGCTGCCAGATGCGCACGAGCGAGCGGAAGAGCCGCCGGTGCGCCTCGCGGTGGAACATGCTGTCGTCGACCAGCTCCACCGCCTTCACCACGGCGTCCTGGTCGATCAGCATTCCGCCCAGCACGGCCATCTCCGCCTCGGCCGAGTAGGGAGGCGTGCGGTCGGCGAACGCGCTCGGCTGGGCCGGCGCGGGAGAGCTGGGGGCGATGTGGAGGGCGGGCGTGGCCATTCCGGTCTACGGTCCTGCTGTACGGCTGATGGACGGTGCTTCACGAAGCCGCGGACGGAGACGGGCGCGGCGCCCGCGCGAACGGGGCGGCAGCTGCCCCAGGTCGCTCGCACGGGCGCACTTGCGCGCGCTTGAACCCGTTGATGTGTCGCGGGGAACCGATGCAAAGATACCGGCTTACGCCGGACGATCAAGGATTGCGCGAGCGCGCTGGAGGTCTTCCCACACCGCGCGCACCCACCCCTGGTTGCGCAGCAGCGCGGCCGGATGGTAGGTGGGGACGAGGGGAATCCCCTGGTACTGGTGGATGCTGCCACGCAGCCGGCCGATGGAGATGTCGGTGCCCAGCAGCGTCTGCGCGGCGAAGGTGCCGAACGCCACGATGACGCGCGGCTTCACCAGCTCCACCTGGCGGAGGAGGTAGGGGCTGCACGCCTCCACCTCGTCGGGCTGCGGGTTGCGGTTCCCCGGCGGCCGGCACTTCAGCACGTTGCAGATGTAGACGCTCTCGCGGGGGAAGCCGACCGTCATCAGCAGCAGGTCCAGCAGCTTCCCCGCCTTCCCCACGAAGGGGCGCCCCTGCCTGTCCTCGTTCTCCCCCGGCGCCTCGCCCACCACCATCAGGTCGGCGTTGGCGTTCCCCTCGCCGAAGACCACGTGCGTCCGCGTCCGCGCCAGCCCGCAGCGCGGGCAGCCGAGCGACAGGTCGCGCACCGCGTCGAGCACCGGGAGCGCGCGGATCTCCTCGGCGCTGATGCCGCGGGCGGGCGCGGTGGGCGACGGGCGCATCGGCGTGGACCCCGGCGGCTGCGCCCCCGCGCGGACGTGCGTCTCCACCGCCGGCGCCCCGGCGGACGCGTCCGCGGGCTCGCCCCGCGGCGCGCGCGCGTCCTCGCGAGCGGGCGCATCCTCGCGAGCGGGCGGGCGCGTCTCCCCGGGCGCGTCGTCTCCCGCGGTGGAACGCGCCTGCCCTCGTGCGTTCTCGCGCTCGCCCGGACGCGCCCGCGTGTCCTCGCCCATCGGCGCCCGCGGCCGCGCGGGCGGCTCGTCGCGAACGGGCGCGCGGGCCGGCGCGGGGATGTCGTCACGCGCGGAGGGACGCGCGGCCGCGGGCGCGTCGGCGGCGGAGCGGAGGGACGGGCGCGCGGGGGTGAGGAGGTCGCGGACCTCGTCGGCGGTGTGGCGGTCCAGCACCAGCTCGGCCTCGCCCAGCTCGGCGCGCTGGCGCAGGTAGCTGCGCAGCAGGTCGCGGGGGTCGCTCACGAGCCGCGCTTCGCCTGGAGAATCGTCTCCACGCGGTCGAGGATGCGGTCGGCCACCTCGCCCTTCGGCAGCAGCGGCAGCACCTCGTCGTCGGCGTCGTGGCGGAGGAAGGTGACGCGGTTGGTCGCCACCTCGAAGCCGGCGCCGGGCTCGCGCGCGTCGTTCACGACCAGCATGTCCAGCCCCTTCGCCCGCAGCTTGCGGCGGCCGTTCTCCACCACGTCCTGCGTCTCCAGCGCGAAGCCGACGACCACCGCGTCCCCGCGCCGCAGCTCGCGGGTGGAGGCGAGCACGTCGGCCGTCTTCTCCAGGTGGATGGCGGGAACGCCGCCGGCCTCCTTCTTCAGCTTCTCGCCCGCCGGGTCCGCCGGGCGGAAGTCGGCCACGGCGGCGGCCATCACCAGCGCGTCGGCGTGCGGCAGCTCGGCCGCCACCGCGTCGCGCATCTCCTCCGCCGTCTCGATCCGCCGCACCGTGACGCCGCCCGGGGGATGGAGGTGCGACGGCCCGGTGACGAGCACCACGTCGGCCCCGCGCCGCCACGCCGCGGCGATCTC
>Ga0247773_1000040_pt1 | contig 53546 bp, 53 predicted proteins | sample UWRJL092311B6_FD_179934 | JGI IMG/M metagenome (GOLD analysis project Ga0247773, IMG submission 179934) | Plant litter microbial communities from Arlington Agricultural Research Station in Wisconsin, United States - UWRJ-L092-311B-6 | ecosystem: Environmental > Terrestrial > Plant litter >... | reverse complement strand
CTTACCGTCGTTGTTGCCGTGGCTTCCAGCCGCCCGGTGCCAGAGCTTCGGCCGAGCACCAGGACTCGCCCATGGTCCAACCTCAGCCTCGCGCCGTTTGCGAGGCTTCCCATCGTCGTTGCCGTGGCTTCCAGCCGCCCGGTACCAGCTTCGGCCGAGCACCAGGACTCGCCCATGCTCCAACCCCGGCCTCGCGCCGTTTGCGAGACTTCCCGTCGTTGTTGCCGTGGCTTCCAGCCGCCCGGTGCCAGAGCTTCGGCCGAGCACCAGGACTCGCCCATGGTCCAACCTCAGCCTCGCGCCGTTTGCGAGGCTTACCGTCGTTGTTGCCGTGGCTTCCAGCCGCCCGGTGCCAGAGCTTCGGTCGAGCACCAGGACTCGCCCATGCTCCAACCCCAGCCTCGCGCCGTTTGCGAGGCTTCCCGTCGTTGTTGCCGTGGCTTCCAGCCGCCCGGTACCAGCTTCGGCCGAGCACCAGGACTCGCCCATGCTCCAACCCCAGCCTCGCGCCGTTTGTGAGGCTTCCCGTCGTTGTTGCCGTGGCTTCCAGCCGCCCGGTACCAGCTTCGGACGAGCACCGGGACTCGTCCATGCTCCAACCCCAGCCTCGCGCCGTTTGTGAGGCTTCCCGTCGTCGTTGCCGTGGCTTCCGGCCGCCCGGAAACATGCCGGGGGCGCTGCTCCATGGGTCCGTTTCTCGGTCGATCCGGCCAGAGGACGACGCATGTCCCCTGGGTGTGGCAGTTTTCGGCGAAAATCTCGTTCTGAGACGCGCTCTGATACTGTCCCGGTGTCAGAGGGTTGGAGGTTTTGATGTAAGGTGTTATATTAGAAGCACTTAGCGAGGGAATGGGCGAGATGGCATCGTCCCTGCTTTATGATCGGACTGAATCCCACCCGAGGCGACAGTGACCGCGGAGACGAGGGTCTCCGTAGCGGATGCGAGAATGCAGGCCGCGCTGGGCTTCGCGCATAGTTTGAACGGAGGAGCGAGACGATGCGATTTGCGAAGATGGCAGTGCTCATGTCCACGATCGTCGGTGCCGCCGCCTGCAGCGGCGACGCGAAGCCGGCCCAGCCCGCCCAGCCGCAGCTGACCTGGCTGGACAGCATGATGACGGCGCCGGCGCAGCCGCCCGTGGCGGCCACCGCTACCGAGCTCACGCAGGCTCCCGTGGCGCTCCCCGCCGCAGCCCCCGTGGCCGAGACCAGGGTCGCCGAGAAGAAGAGCACCTCCAGCACGCACCGCTCCAGCAGCGCGCACCGCAGCCGGAGCCGCAGCTCCAGCCGTGGCAGCAGCAGCGGCACCTACGCCAGCAGCGCCCCGGTCTATCGCCAGCCGCGGGTGACCACGGTCAAGCATACCCGCCGTGACGCCGCCATCGGCGCGGGCGCGGGCGCCGTGCTCGGCGCGGTGGCCGGCGGGCGGCACCACCGGGTGCGTGGCGCGGTCGTGGGCGGCGTGCTGGGCGGCGTGGCCGGCGCGGTGATCGGCAACAACGTCGACAAGGGCACGCGCGTCGACTACTGAGCCGGTACGGAGTGCGAAAGCGCGAAGTGAGAGTGCGAAAGTAGCAGCTGCTGGACAGGGCGCCTCCTCCGGATCATCCGGGGGAGGCGCTTTGCCTTGGGGTTACCAGAGCGCCAGATCAGTCACCGTGCCAAGGCTGGCGCGTTGGGAGCGAATCGGAGTCCGGATTCGACCACTTTGTCCTGTCCATAATGCACGAGGCGCTTCGAATGCGCCACCGGTGAATGGACAACTCCTTTGAGGCTGTCGATGTGCAGATGCTGTTTCGGTGAGGTGTAACGGAACCAACGAGTTGCGTGATTCAGCCAGTGAACGTGGACATTTCCACGTGCGTGTTCGCACGTGAACAGTCGTTCAACAGCCGAAACGTCCACTCTCGTTTCCATGCATAGTGACACTTCCCGCCGGTCTATTGACAAGCGCTCCTAATTCTTTAATTTCCGCAGAGTGTCCCATTCGTACATGATCACGCGAAGATGGACAGGCGGGCTCTCTCCGATCGCGCGGCAAACAAACCGGTCGTACTCACCCGAATGGAGGATTTCATGCGCAAGCTCACCCGTTTCTTCTCCGGCTGCCTGTTCGGCGGGGCACTGCTGATGGGCGCCATCGCCCTCACGCCGGCGCCCTCGGCCGCGCAGAAGCAAGTCTACCTCACCTGCACCGACGCCGTGTGCTGCACGATCGACGCATCGAACGGCGAAATCATCTCCTGCAAGCGGATCGGCTGACGGCGGAGCGCTGAAGGACCGCGGGACCCATGCAACCCGGCCGGAGAGAGCCGGCGTCCGCTTCCCGACCCGTCGCCCATCAACCGAAGGTAGCCCGTGCGCCGCTCCCGGATGGCCGTGGACCCGTACTTCATCGCAGGCGCGCTCTCCATCCTCCTCGCCGGGGGAACGCTGGCGTGGCGGGGGCGCTCCGCGCCCCCGCTGCCGTCGCTCGCCCCCGCCGTGCTGGCGGAGCTGCAGGCGACCGGGGCGGCATTCACGGTGGGCGAGCGCGCCGCGCCGGTGTCCGTGGCCACGCTGTCGGACTACGAGTGCGAGGGGTGCGCGCTGGCCCACGCGCGCCTCTGGCCGCGGCTGCGCGAGCACGTGCGCCGCGGCGAGGTGCGCTACACCGTGTACGAAACGCCGCTCCCGCGGCACCACGCCGGGCGCGAGGCGGCCGTCGCGGCGGGATGCGTGGCATCCCTCTCCCGCGAAACGTTCTGGGCATATCACCAGGCACTCTTCACCGGGCAGGCGGCGTGGCAGGCGGCGTCCGACCGACGGGCGGCGCTGATCGGCCTGGCCGCCCGCGGCGGGGCCGACTCGCTGGCCGTGCGGCGCTGCATGGAAGGGGAAGGGGAGGAGCGCGCCCGCCGGGTGGAGCGGGGCTGGGCGGCGGTGAAGGCGGGCGGTGTGGACTTCGTGCCGCTGTGGATGGTGGAAGGAACGCCCGTCCCCCCGGCACGGCTCGAGGATGAGATCCTCGCCGCGCTCCGCCGCCGCGGGCACCTCGCCGCCCGGGTGGAGGCACGATGAAGCGCGTCCATCTCGCCACCGCCGTGCTCCTCGCGATCGCCCGCATCACCGCCGCCCCGGCACGCGCGCAGGCGCCGCCGGAGCGGATCACCGTGCTCGTGGCGGACGGGCCGGTGGGGAAGGTGACGGGCGCGGAGTTCCACGGGACCACGCTCTTCGTGCTGGCGGCCGAGCCCGCGGGCATCTACCGCGCGGAAGGCACCCGCCTGCGGCGCTGGGGCGCCACCACCACGCTCCAGTCGCCCGCCGACGTGGCGGTCGCGGGCGAGCGCCTGCTGGTGCGCGACGCGGGGCGCCAGTCGCTCGCCACCTTCGGCGCGGACGGGCGATTGCTGGCCACGCGCCCGCTCCCGGGGCCGATCGCCTCGTGGGTCGGCATGTCCGGCGGCGACACGCTGGTCACGCTCCTCGCCTTCCGCAACGACAGCGCGGCGCTGGTGCGGCTGCGCGGCGCCGCGGCCGACACGCTGCGGCGCTTCGCGATGCCGCACCCGGTGCGGCTGATGGCGCGCGGGAGCCCCACCTACAGCGTGGCGCCCCCCTTCTCGCCCACGCCGGCGTGGGCCGCGCTCCCCGGCGGCGGCGTGGCGTTCTGGGACGGCGGTTCCGGCGCCATCGCGCGGCTGGACGCACGCGGCCGCCCGCGCGGGAGCGTGCCGCTGCCGCGCGAGCGCTACCCCGTGGGCGCGGCCGACCGCGAGTGGTGGCTGAACGACGCCATCCCGCAGGAGTTCATGGGCCGCCGCGTGTTCGAGCCGCTGCGCGCCCGCGCCCGCACGGAGCTGAGCTTCCCCTCCACCTTTCCCGTGGTGCTGGCGCTGCTGGCGGATCCCGCGGGTGGCGTATGGATCAGGCGCACGCCGCCCCCCGGTGGCGAGGTGTGGGCGTGGGTGGATGAAGACGGCACCCGCGCGCGGCTTCGCCTTCCCCCCGGGCGCGAGCTGATCGCCATCGGCCCCGCCGCGCTCGCCGCGCGCTCCCGCGACGCCGCCGGCCGCCCGGTGGTGGAGCTCTACCGAAAACCCGCGCCGGGGCGGTCCGGCGCGCCCCGTTCCCGTCCCTGAGAGGCATCCCCGTGCCCAGACTCCTGGCGATGGCGCCCACCGCGCTCGCCCTGCTCCTCGCCGCCTGCGGCGCCACCGCCGACGCGAGCGACGCCCGCTCGCACGCCCGCGCCCGGGTACCCGAGTGGCGGCTGGCGGCCGAGCCGTCCGTCGCCATCGGCGTGGCGGATGGTGACGCGGACCATACGCTGTACCGCGTGGCCGGCGCCGTGCGGCTGGGCGACGGCCGCATCGTGGTGGCGAACGGGGGCACAAGCGAGCTGCGCGTGTATGACGCACGGGGCCGGCTGACGGGCCGTGTGGGGCGGGAGGGACGCGGCCCGGGCGAGTTCGAGTCGCTCGCGTGGCTCGGCAGCCTTCCCGGCGACACGCTGGTGGTGTGGGACAGCGGCCTCTTGCGATGGACGCTCTTCACCCCGGCCGGCGCGCTCGTCCGCTCGGTCACCCCGCGCCCGGAGCCGCCCGGGATGTTCCCGCAGGTGAACGGAGTGCTGGCCGATGGATCGCTGGTGATCTCGTCGGGGTGGAACGTGGCCGCGCTCTCCGGCGGCCGTCCCGGCGTGCGGCAGGATTCCGTCACGCTCCTGCGCTACGCGCGCGACGGCGCGCTGGCGGACACGCTCGCACGCGCCCCCGGGCGCCAGGAGTACGTCACGCGCGCGGGCGGCGCGTTCGCCACGCACCCGTATCCCTTCGCGCGCGAGCTCTTCGTGGCCGCCGCTGGCAGGCGCGTGTACGTGGGCAACAGCGAGGCGTACCGCGTGCGGATGCTGGATCCCGCAGGTGCCGTCGTCGGCGAGGCCGCGGAGGAGGCGCCGCCCGTCGCCGTGACCGCGGCGGAGCGGGCGCGGTACCGGAGCGACCGGCTGGCGCGCATCCAGGTGGAGAGCTACCGCAAGCAGCAGGAGCAGGTGCTGGACGAAGTCCCCTATCCCGAGACCTACCCCGCGTTCTCGGCGCTGCGGGTGGACGCGGCGGGGAACGCGTGGATCGCGGATTACACGCCGCCCGGCCGCCCGCGCCCCTGGTCCATCTTCGACCCCGCCGGCCACCTGCTCGGCACCGTCCGCACGCCCGAGGAGCTGGAGGTGCTGCAGGTCGGCGCCGACTTCGTCCTCGGCCGCGCCGTCGACGCCGAAGGCACCGAGCAGGTCCGCCTCTATCCGCTCCAGCGCGGCTAGCGGCAACAGCAAAGAGCAACTGCCCGCAGTTGCCGCCGACGAAAGAGCGCGGACCACCGAATCTGGCGGCCCGCGCTCTTTCAGCACCTAGCACCTAGCACCTCGCACCTAGCACTCAAGCACTTTCGCACTCTCGTACTTTCGCACTCTCGTACCTTCGCACTCTCCGGAAATCAGACCCACGTCCGCTGGATCTTCCCCACGCTGGCGATGCGGTCCTCGGCCAGACGGTCGGCGGCCTGGTAGGTAGGGATCCCCTCGCCGGCGGAGAGCTCGAACAGGCGCAGCAGGGTGTTGTAGATGTCGCCCGCCTTGCGCATGCTCCGCTCCGGCGCCCAGCCGTTCAGCTCGCCGCACACGTTGATCAGGCCGCCGGCGTTGATCACGTAGTCCGGCGCGTAGAGCACGTTGCGGCGGTGCAGCTCGAGGCCGTGGCGCTCCTCGGCGAGAACGTTGTTCGCCGCGCCCGCCACGATGTCGACCTTCAGCACCTCGAGCGTCTGGTCGTTCACGGTCGCCCCCAGCGCGCTGGGGGCGTACACGTTCGCCTCCACCGAGTAGATCTCGTCGAGACCCACGGCGGTGGCGCCGAAGTCGCGCACCACGCGCTGCACCTTCTCGGGGTCAATGTCGGTCACCACCAGCCGCGCGCCGTCGCCGGAGAGGTACTGGCACAGGTAGTAGCCCACGTGGCCCACGCCCTGGACGGTCACCGTCTTCCCGCTCAGGTCGTCGCTCCCGTAGCGGTGCTTGGCCGCGGCCTTGATCCCCTGGTACACGCCGTACGCGGTCACGGGAGACGGGTCGCCGCTGGTGCCGGGAAGGCCGGTCACGTGCTGCGTCTCCATCGCGCAGTACTCCATGTCGTCCGGCGAGGTGTTCACGTCCTCGGCGGTGATGTAGCGCCCCTTCAGGCTCTCCACGAAGCGGCCGTGCGCGCGGAAGATCTCCTCGCGCCGCGTGGTGCGCGGATCGCCGATGATCACGCTCTTCCCGCCGCCCAGGTTCAGCCCCGCCACCGCCGCCTTGTACGTCATCCCCCGCGACAGGCGCAGCGCGTCGATGAACGCCTCCTGGTCGCTCCCGTAGTTCCAGAACCGCGTGCCGCCCAGCGCGGGCCCCAGCACGGTGTTGTGGATGGCGATGATCCCCTTGTAGCCGCACGACGGCTCGTGGCAGAAGACCACCTGCTCGTGCTCGTGCTGCGAAATCAGGTCGAACAGTTCCATGCCCGTTCCAGCGTAGCTGATGTTCATGAATCCAGCGCCGGCGGGGCCGGCGGTTGCCGTCTCGATCGGCGGGCTTGGGGTCCGGCGCCCGCCGCGGCCGGTCCCACGCCCTCAGCGATACAGCTCGCGCGCGATCACGGTGCGCTGGATCTCGCTCGTCCCCTCGTAGATCTCGGTGACCTTGGCGTCGCGGAAGAGCTTCTCCACCGGGTACTCCTTGATGTACCCGTATCCGCCGAACACCTGCACGGCCTCGGTGGTCACGTACATCGCCGCCTCGCTGGCGAAGAGCTTGGCCATGCTCGCCATCGAGGTCACCTTCTCGCCCGCGTCCTTGAGCTGCGCGGCGCGGTGGAGAAGGCCGCGCGCCGCCTCCACCCGCGTGGCCATGTTGGCGAGCTTGAACTGCATCCCCTGGAAGTCCTTGATCGCCTTGCCGAACTGCCTGCGCTCGGCCGCGTAGCGGATGGAGTGCTCCAGCGCCGCCTGCGCGATCCCGATCGCCAGCGCGGCGATCCCCATCCGCCCGCCGTTCAGCCCCTGCATGGCGTAGATGAAGCCGTGGTCGGGCTCGCCCAGCACCAGCTCGTCGGGCACGAACAGCTCCTCGAAGGCCACGCCCACCGTCTCCGAGGCGCGCTGCCCCATCTTGTCCTCCTTCTTCCCGACGACGTACCCCTTCGTGTCGGTGGGGAGGATGAACGCGCCGATCCCGCGGCTGCCGCGGCGGTTCCCCGGCTGGTCGGTGCGCGCCATCGCCACCGTCACGTCGCCGAAGCCGCCGTTGGTGACCCACGCCTTGGCGCCGTTCAGCACCCAGCCGCCGTCCACCCTGCGCGCCTGCGCCTGCATGGCCGCGGCGTCGGAGCCGCTGTCGGGCTCGGAGAGGCTGAAGGCGCCCAGCATCTCGCCGCGCGCCATGGGGCGGAGGAAGCGCTCCTTCTGCCCGTCGCTCCCGTTCGCCAGGATCATCTGCGTCGGCAGCGAGTTGTGCACCGACATCGCCACCGCCACGCTGGCGTCGCCGCGGGCGATCTCCTCCAGCGCGATCAGGTAGGTGAGCGTGTCCATCCCCAGCCCGTCCCACTCCTCGGGGATCAGCATCCCCAGGAAGCCGAGCTCGCCCAGCCTGGAGATGACCTCGCGGGGGAAGTGCGCCTCGCGGTCCCACTGGTCGGCGTGGGGAACGAGCTCGTTGTCGGCGAACTCGCGCGCCAGGTCGCGGATCTGCTGCTGCTCAGGATTCATTTCGTTCAATCACTAAACAATTCCGGATCGCCGGCAGCCGCGGAAGCGGCTCCCGCGCGCCGAACGCCCGTTCGAAGCTCAACCTTCGTCTTGCCCGGCCTCGTTCTTCCGCTCCTCGGCCACCTGGCGGAAGCGGATCAGGACGGAGGCCTCGGGCCCCTCCTCCAGGTGCCGCCGCGCCGCGTCGAAGGGAAGAACGCGGTGCGTGTCGTGGCGCACCGACCATCCCTCGTCGCCCGGCGTCCACTCGCCGCCGTGCGTGGCGATGATCGACTCGCCGAGCACGGCACCGATCAGCGTGGCGTACTGGTCCATCAGCCCGGGTTCCACGGGGCGGGTCCCCTCCACGAAGCCGTGGACGAACTGCATCATCTCGTCGCCGTATTCCTCCGGCCCGCCGTTGCCGTGGATGGCGTCGGCGAAGCGGCGCGCGGCCTCGCGGATCGGCGTGGCGTCGGGCTCGGTGATCCCTGCGTCCGCCACGTCGCCGTCCGCTCCCTCGGCGCTGTTGGCCACGAAGCGGAAGAGCGCGTGGATCGACTCGGCGGCGTCGCCCGTGAGCTGCGCCATGGTGGCGCGGAAGGGGTGGATGCGGCGCCCGTCCTCCAGCACCACGCTCCACTCGCCCTCGTCCTCGCTCCACGCGCCGCCGTGCTGCGCGAGGAGCGCCTCGCCCAGGAAGGCGCCGACCAGCGCGGTCTGCACGCGCAGCTGGTCCTCGGTCTCCACGGGGCGGACGGCCTCCACGTACTGGTCGGCCCAGGCCACGCCCGCGTCGTCGTAGGTGAGCTCGCGGCCGGCGTCGCGCGAGAGGTTCGCGAAGAGCTCGGCGGCCTCGCGCAGCTTCTGGCTCACGTCAGGCGGCGTAGCTGTAGAAGCCCTCGCCCGTCTTGCGCCCCAGCTTCCCCGACGCGACGTACTTCCGCAGCAGCGGGCAGGGGCGGTACTTGTCGTCGCCCAGCCCGCGGTGCAGCACCTCCAGGATCGCCAGGCAGGTGTCCAGGCCGATCAGGTCGGCCAGCGCCAGCGGGCCCATCGGGTGGTTCATCCCCAGCTTCATCACCGTGTCGATGGCCTCGCGCGTCGCCACGCCCTCCATCAGGCAGAACACGGCCTCGTTGATCATCGGCATCAGGATGCGGTTGGCCACGAAGCCCGGGTAGTCCTGCGCCTCGGCCACCGTCTTCCCCAGCTTCTCGCTCGTCTCGACGACGATGCGCGTCGTCTCGTCGGAGGTGGCGAGCCCGCGGATGATCTCGACCAGCTTCATCACGGGGACAGGGTTCATGAAGTGCATCCCGATCACCCTGTCGGCCCGCTTCGTCCGCGCGGCGATCTCGGTGATGGAGATGGAGCTGGTGTTGGAGGCCAGGATGGCGTGGGCCGGCGCCGCCGCGTCGATCTGCTCGAAGATGCGGAACTTGAGGTCGACGTTCTCGGTCGCCGCCTCGACCACCAGGTCGGCGTCCTTCACCCCCTCGGCCAGCTCGGTGGCGGTGGCGATGCGGCCCAGCGCGGCGTCGCGGTCGGCCTCGGTGGCCGCGCCCTTCTTGATCTGCCGGTCGAAGTTGCCGGTGATCGTCTTGCGCGCGTTCTCCAGCGCCGGCGCGCTCACGTCGATCATCGTCACGTCGTAGCCATTCTGCGCGAACACGTGCACGATGCCGTTCCCCATCGTCCCCGCGCCGATCACCGCCACCTTCCGGATCTCCGCCATCGATCTATCTCTCTGGTACGATTGAACGCTCGTTGCTCACGGCGAACCCACGTTCCCGCCGTGCTCTCCATCTCGCGGGTCACCCCGTGGCGGCCACACCGCCCACGTCCCGGTACGATGCGGGCCACGCGGGAGGATCTGTCGCCCGTCCACTCGATCCCGCTTCGGACGATCCACCGTCGCCAACCCCGGCATCCCGTCAGCGCATGGACTGAGCCCGGTTCAGCGCCAGCGACAGGATGAAGTAGATCACGACCAGGCCGAGCCCTACGGTGATCGTCCACACGCCCGCGTTCATCCACCCCCGCTCCCGCACCGCGGCGCCCGCCTCGCGATGCTGGTCCAGCGCCTGGCGGGCGGACCCGGCGAAGTACACGTCGCGGATCCCCACGAAGCGCCCGCCCACCGCGCCGCTGGCGCCGAAGAGGAGCGCCATCACCCCCGCGCAGAACACGGCGAGCAGCCAGATGCGGTCGCGGTCGGCCGCCGGGTCCAGCCCCAGCGCGCGGAAGGGGAAGAGCACCGGCACCAGCAGCGCGAACGCCGCCGCCACGCCCACCGCCGATCCCCAGAACGCCGCCGCGCGCCTCACGAGCCGCTCCCCATCCGCGCGTCCACCAGCGGCCGCAGCTCGCGCATCCGCGCCGATTCGCGCACCCACGGCACCCACAGCAGGAGCGCGGTGAGGAGGACGATCACCAGCGACGCCGCGATCCCGCCCTCGGGCCCGAAGTCGCCGCCGGTGAACCAGCGGGGGCCGATGGCGGTGACGCCGTAGAGCGGCGTGTCGCGCACCAGCCCGCTGACGGGAAAGTCCATCAACGCAGACATCGTCCAGTTCCACCCCAGGTGGACGCCGGTGCAGAACCAGAGCGACCGCGTGCGCAGGTACGCCCAGCCCAGCATGATGCCGGCCAGGAAGATGTTCACCAGCGCCACCGTGGTCACGCCGGGGTTGCTCCGGTGCGCCAGCGCGAACAGCGCCGACGAGGCGATCACCGCCGGCCACGCGCCGATCCCCTGGACCAGCGCCTGGAACACGTACCCGCGGAAGAGCGCCTCCTCGGCCGCCGCGGCCACGGTGAACAGCAGGAGCGCCCAGGCGAGAGCGGCGACATATTCGGGCCATGTGCCGCTGTCGGCAACCCATCGCACGCTTCCCGCCACCGTGAGCAACCCCGCCGCCAGGGCGATCGCCGCGCCGCCCAGCGCGAAGCCGAGCGCCGAGTCGCGCGGCGCCGCGCGGTCGGCCGCGTACCCCAGCGCCCCGGGACGGCGCCGGTCGACCAGCACCAGCATCGCGATTCCCGCCACCACCGCCGCGAACAGCTCCACCGCCGTGGTCGACTCCAGCCCGGGGCGCACCCCGGCCGCCATCACGATCCAGAAGGTGAGCGCCGCCAGGAAGACGAATGCCCCCAGCCACAGCACGATCCGCCACCCCGCGCGCACCCCGAATGGGCCACGGAGCACGCTGATGGGGCGCCGTGGCGCGGGCATCCCCTCCTGGCCCCGCTCCGCGCCCGGGGGCGCCGCCGTCTCGTCGACGGGTGGCGTGGTCACGTGACGCTCTCGGCGGCGAGCCGCGTGGACCGCGTGCCCGGGGCGAGCTCGCGGAGCCGCAGCGTTCGCGTGAGGAACTCCTCCAGCACCGAGGTATCGCGCTTCAGCCGCCACCGGGCGAACAGCGCCACGAGCGCCGCAACGGCCAGCATCGCGGCCGTGTGCTGGACGCGCGTGGCCAGCGGCTCGTCCACCAGGAACCCCATCACCACGAACGCCCAGGCGACGAACGCCAGGAAGAAGCAGGTGGCGATCGGGTGATGGCGGAAACGCGCGGTCACGCGGCTGCCATTCTCCCCGGGCTCCACGGTCGCGTGGCAGAAGGTGGCGAACGGGTCCTGCATACGCGGCTGCACCTGCACGTGGAAGCTGTAGGCGTTGAACACGCCCATCAGCGGGAGATGACCCGGCTGCGAGCGGGGCATCCCGCGAAAGCCCAGGAAGGGGATCCCCGCCACCGTATCCACGTTCTCCTTCAGCACCTCCTTCACCTGGGCGGGTGAAAGCGGCGTGTGCCAGACGATTCGCTTGCCCATCGCATCCAGACGCGGAACATGGGGTCCGCCCGAGGCGGGAAGAAACGACGAACCGCCGCCCGGCGCGGGGCCGGGCGGCGGTGAGCTCCGGTGGATCAGACGCGCTCCACGCTGAGCGCCACGGCGTCGCCGCCGCCCAGGCAGAGGGTGGCCAGCCCGCTCGCCTTGTCGCGGTCGTGCAGCGCGTGCACCAGCGTGGTGAGCACCCGCGCGCCGCTGGCGCCGATCGGGTGGCCCAGCGCCACGGCGCCACCGTTCACGTTCACGCGGTCCCAGTCCCAGTCCAGCCCGGCGCCGTCGGCCAGCGCCTGCACGGCGAAGGCCTCGTTCGCCTCGATCAGGTCGTAGTCGCCGATCGCGGTGCCGCTCTTCTTCATCAGGTTCTTCACCGCCTGGATCGGGGCGAAGAACAGCTCCTGCGGCGCCACCGCGCCCGTGCTGTAGCCGGTGATGCGCGCCAGGATGTTGAGCCCGTTCGCCCGCGCGTACTCCTCGCTCACGACCACCACCGCGCTGGCGCCGTCGTTCATCGAGCTGGCGTTGCCGGCGGTGACCACCGGGTCGGTCACGTCCTCGGGGGCGTCCCTGGCGAAGGCGGGGCGCAGCTTGCCCAGCGTCTCCATCGAGGTGTCCTCGCGCGGGTTCTCGTCGGTGTCGACGATGGTGGAACCCTTGCGGCCGGGGATCTCCACGGGGACGATCTCGTTCTTGAACTTGCCTCCCTTGATCGCCTCCACCGCCTTGCGGTGCGACGCGACCGAGAACTCGTCGGCCATCTGGCGGGTGACGCCGGCCTTCTTCGCCGTGTACTCGGCGTGGCCGCCCATGTGCACGTCGCAGAACGAGCACCACAGCCCGTCGCGGATCAGCCCGTCCACGATCGTCTGGTCGCCGAACTTCACGCCGGCGCGGTAGCCGTACAGGTAGTGCGGCGCGTTGCTCATGCTCTCCTGCCCGCCGGCCACCACCACCGAGTTGTCGCCCGCGCGGATGCTCTGCGCGGCCAGCATCACGGCCTTGAGCCCGCTGCCGCACACCTTGTTGATGGTGAGCGCGCTGACGGTGGGCGGAAGGCCGGACTTGATTCCGGCCTGGCGGGCGGGGGCCTGGCCCACGCCGCCCTGCACCACGTTCCCCATGATCAGCTCGGCCACGTCGTCGGGGTTGATCCCCGCGCGGCTCACCGCCTCCTTCACCGCGGCGGCGCCCAGGTCGGGCGCGCTGAGCGCCGCGAGCGCGCCCAGGAAGCGGCCGATGGGCGTGCGCACCGCGCTGACGATCACGGGCGTGGTGCGAGGGTCGCGTGCGATATCGATCATCTCAGCCTTCCAGGGTGGTTCAGGTGAAGTACGCTGCTTCGTCCAACCTTTTGCCGAATTCGGCCGACCACTACTGCGAGCCGCTGGCCATCCCTACGAACCGCCACGATGCGGTGCGGGGAAGATGCGGCTGGGCGCGTCCTCGGCGCCGCGGCCCCCTCCCCCGGCCCTTCCCCCGTAAACAGCACGGGGAAGGGTGACGCGTTCCTACGTTCTTTCTCGCTCCGGCGGATCTTCGCCCGGATGTGGTGCTCCCCCTCCCCCGCGGAGCGGGGCGAGGGGGCCGGGGGAGAGGGCCGCCCGAGGCATGCGCCAACGCCGCTTCCGTGCCTCGACTCCGATCCTCGCCCTTCGACCGCGGTTCTCCGACCCGCCGACGGTATGTCCGCCTGCCGCGTCACTCCACGTCTTCCAGCCGCACCTGCTTGCCGTCGCTCACCGCGTAGCCCCACGGGGTGAACGGGTCGTGGGTGCTCACCAGCAGCCAGCGCTCGTCGGCGGCGCGGCGCAGCAGGGCGCGCTTGCTCTCGAGCGTCACCAGCGGCTCCACGTCGTAGCCCATGATCCACGGAAGCGGGAGATGGGCCATCGTCGGCACCACGTCGGCCAGGAAGCACGCCGTCTCGCCGTCGCTGGTCACGAGCACCGACTGGTGGTGCGGGCAGTGGCCGGGCGTTCGGTACACCGATACGCCGGGGACGATCTCCACGTCACCCTCCACCAGCGCCAGCCGGCCGGCCTCCATCACCGGATCGAAGTTGTGCGGCAGGTAGCTGGCGGTGGTGCGCTCGTTCGCGCGGTGCGCCCACTCCCACTCGCCGCGCTGCACGTGGTACGTGGCGTTGGGAAAGGACAGGTGCACCCGCCCCTCGGCATCGGCCCAGGTGTTTCCCCCCGCGTGGTCGAAGTGCAGGTGCGTGTCGATCACCACCGTTACGTCGTCCGCGCCGAAGCCGGCGGCGGCGATCGCCTGGTGAAGCCGGTCGGGGAGGCGCGCGTCGGACGACGCGTTCTCCACGCCGTAGATGTCGAGGAACTTGGCGTTCTCCTTGTTCCCCAATCCCGTCTCGATCAGCACCAGCGCGTCCGGCGTCTCTACGAGGAGACAGCGGAGGCCGAGCGGGATGCGGTTGCGCGCGTCGGCCGGGATGCGCTTCTCCCAGAGCGGCTTGGGGACCACGCCGAACATGGCGCCGCCGTCCAGCCGCTGCAGCCCCGCCTCCAGCGCGTGGATGCGCATCCGCCCCAGCGTGCGGGTGCGCACGAGCACGTCGGTCGCCAGCGCCTTCTCCGCCTTCTCCACCGTCTCCGTCACGCCGACTCCATCGACCGGGGGGATTTCGTCCGCTTCTTCCGTTCCGCGCGCTGGCGCAGCAGCCGCTGCATCGCCGTCCAGTCCTCGGCGCCGCGCTCCTCCAGCATCTCGATGAAGCGGATCAGCAGCTTGGCCGTGGCCACCGCGTCGTCCAGCGCGCGGTGCCGCTTCTCGATGTACAGGCCGAAGTACAGCGCCAGCGCGTCGAGCCCGCGCGAGGGGAGCTCGGGCATCAGCTTGCGCGCCAGGCGCACGGTGCACAGCTGGCGCCCGCGCGGCTGCATCCCGGTCGCCAGCTGCATCTCGTGGCACATGAAGCGCCAGTCGAACGCCGCGTTGTGCGCCACGAACACCTTGCCGCGGATGGCGTCGCTCACCTGGCCGGCCACCTCGGAGAAGCGCGGCGCGGCGGCCACCATCGCCTCGCTGATCCCCGTGAGCGAGGTGATCATCCCGGGGATGCGGCGCATGGGGTTCACCAGCGTGCTGTACGTGTCGGTGATCTTTCCGCCGCTCACGCACACGGCGGCGACCTCGGTCACGCGGTGGCCGCGGTACGGCGACCCGCCCGTGGTCTCCAGGTCCACCACCACCCACTCTTCCTCGCGCAGCGGGCGCGAGGGGAGCTCGGGCACCTGCTCGGCCGGCGCCTTCGCGCGGCGGCCGCGCTTCGCGGGCGCCGGCGCATCGGGCACCACCGCGTCGGCGCGGATCGCGAGACCGGCGGAGGGATCGGCGGCGCGGCCGGGGTAGGGGAGGGGATCGTACGCCGAGCGGGGCGCGGTGGGGGTGGCCAGCGACCACACGCCATCGGCCGAGACGCGGAAGCGCGAGTCGGTGCCGAGCAGCGCGAACACCGCCGCGGCCGCCGCGCCGCCGCCGCTGGTGATCCCCATCACCCGGAAGGCGACCTCGGTGGTCGCGGCGGGGCCGGCGGCCAGCAGGTCCAGGGCGCGGTCGGTGAGCCCGCCCTGCCGCTCGAAGCGGACGTTGTCCAGGGGAAAAGCCAGCTGCGTCACCAGATGTCGTCGCGGCACACGGGAAGCGTCATGCAGCGGCCGCCGCCACCGCCCCGCACCAGCTCGGCGCCCTCGAAGGCGATCACCGCGCGGTCACCCTCCGCCAGCTCCACCTCGCCGGTCAGGAACTCGATCGCGTCGATGATCCGGTATCCCCCCATCCGCTCCATCTCGCGCATGGTCGCCTCGTTGCGCGTGTAGCCCAGGACCACGCCCGGGCGCACCGCGATGAAGTTGCACCCGCTGCTCCACTGCTCGCGCTCCTGGCGCGTGGGGTGCTGCCCGCCGCACCAGATCGGCTCCAGCGGCAGCTCCACCTTCTTCAGCGCCTGGAACAGGTCGTCGAAGGCGCGCACCCCCTTCGCGTCGGGCTTGTAGTACAGCACCGGGAGCCGCGCGGGGCCGAAGAAGTAGGGCGGGTACACCACGCACTGCTCGCGGTCCACCATGGTCATGATCATGTCCATGTGGATCGCGGGGCTCTCGGCCGGAAGGACGCACACCAGCACGTGCTCGATCCCCGCCGTCTCGCGCAGCCCCTCGACCAGCCCCTCGATCGCGGCGGGCGACGAGCGCTCGGAAAGGCCCACCATCGCCAGGTCGGGGCGCAGGATCAGCACGTCGCCGCCCTCGATGGTGTAGTCGCTGCGCCGCTCCTCGGTGCCGTCGTAGATGAAGCCGCCGTTGGAGAGCGCCGGGTGGTACATGAAGAGCGCCTTCATCAGCAGCTCCTCGGTCCAGCGCACGGCGTAGCGCATCGCCCCGATGATCACCCCCTCGTTCACCACCATCGCGGCGTCGCGGGTGAAGAAGAGGTTGGGGAGCGGGGGGAGCTCGTAGCTCACCTTGTGCAGCAGCTTGCCGATCGGCCCCATCGGCGCCTCCACCCCCTCGATGAAGCGGCGGATCAGCTCCTCGCCGGGCATCTCGAACAGCTCCTGGGCCAGCGGCTCGCTGCTCGCCACCTCCATCACCCGGTGCACCAGGAACTCGCGCACCTGCCGCTCGTTCACGATGTCGGCCAGCAGGTCGCGCACGTCCAGCACGTCGGCGAAGCGCGCCAGGATCGCGCGAAAGCGCTGGTGCTCGCGCCGCGCCTGGTCCAGGTCGATGATGTCGTCGTACAGGAACTGCTCGCGGTTGCTGGGCGTCACCGCCAGCAGCTCCGCGCCCGGCGTGTGGCAGATCACCGTGCGGAGCGGTCCGATCTCCGAGGTGACGCGCACGCTCTGCGGTTTGGTTTCGAGGGTTGGCATAGTGCCAGAAAACTAGCCGACCGAAGGGAGCCCGGCAATCCGCCGGACGCATCGCGGAAACGTCTGGAAGGAAGCGCGACGGCGATTCGGGCGTGTCTGGCGCCGGGGCGCCACACCGGGCTGCGCGCGCCGTAGGCAACGATACCGCCGTTGCCAACGGCGCCGGGCCCCCGCCGCGCCCGCCATCCTCTCGCCTCGCCGGCCGAAGATGCACGCGGCGGTGTCCCGGCCCTCCGGGCGCGCATCCCTCACGCGAGCCGGGAGCGCCGGCGTGGTGAGGAATGCGCGGGCGGTGGGTCAGCAGTTGCCCGGACAGGTGCAGTAGGTGACCGCGCACGAGTGCGTGTAGCACAGCCCGCAGCCGCTGTCGTCCACGCACGAATACTGGTCGCACGAGACGTTGCCGTTGGCGGTGTTGCAGTCCTGCGTTGCGGGGCATTCGAACGGATCGCCGGTGCCGCAACCATCGAAGGTCTGGTCGCACTTGGTGCCGTACGTGGCCGGCAGCGTGACGTGCCCCGCGATGGTGCCGCGCAGCCCGCCCACGCGGTCAATGTCGAACGAAGTGACTTCCAGGTCGGCGATGTCCAGCTTCAGCTTGCGCATGCGAATGGCTCTCGGCGAGTGATGGAGATGTGGCCGATCAGTCGATCGGCACGCAGCAGATCGTCATGCCGCACGACCCCGTGTAGCAGGCGGCGCAGTTGCTGGGCGTTCCGTACGAGCACACGTCGCCCCAGCAGGTGCCGCCGCCACCGCAGCTGTTGCCGCAGGTGTCCATTCCGCCGGCGCAGGTTTCCAGGCAGGTCGCGTAGGGGCCGGTGAGCGGTGCCGTTTTGTGCGCCGCCACGGTGCCTCGCACGGTGGCGGTGCGGTCGGTGTCAAACGAGGTGACTTCCAGATTGGCAACATCCAGCTTCAGCTTGCGCATGTGTCTTCGCTCCTTGCAAAAAATGGTAGGCAACCATGGATGATGATCCATGGATGCCGTCACTGTATTCTGCTCGATCGCAACGCCCCAGCGTGATGGTCAGCGCGAAGCTGCCTTCGGGAAAGAGAGCGAAAGGCGCCACGAACCGAACGGGCAGTGGCGCTCCTCCAACATGCTCACGATGTTTCCGCCGCTCTGCGCCCGCGTTTTTCCACGCACGGCTTGAACGGAGCGGGTCGCTCATCGGGGCCGGCTACGGTGCGGCCGGAAGCTTACTCCGGCGTGCTGCCGAGGTGGATCACACCTCGTAATAGCACTGCGGGCAGTAGGTCAGCGGCCAGCTGCCACACACGCCGCCCGAACAGGTGCCCTGGCAGGTGTCGCCACAGCTCGCGTAGCAGGTCTCGCCGTTGTCGCAGGTGACGCCGCCGTTGGCCGTCGCCAGCGGATCGGTCTTGTGTCCCGCCACGGTCCCCCGCACCTCAGTGCTCCGGTCGGTGTCGAACGAGGCAACTTCCAGGTCGGCCACATCGAGCTTCAGCTTGCGCATCGGTACGTGCTCCTCGCGAAGTTTGCTGTACGTACAACGGATGCGGTCAACATATGGCGGCTTAGGATGAAGCGCCACTCGTCGTCGCCTGCGGAAATCGCCGGTGCGTTGACATGCGGAAAGCGCCATCTCCCGGATCGGGAGACGGCGCATGTTCACGTCCTGGTCGGACCGTCGCGGGTCAGCTCTTTCCCGTCGCCAGGGCGAAGGAAAGGCCCTCCAGCTCCAGCGTCACGTCCACGTTGCGCAGCGTGACGCCGCGGGGCGCGCGCAGGCGCACCGGCGCGAAGTTGAGCAGCGCCTTCACGCCGGCGGCGACCACGCGGTCCACCACGCCCTGCGCCGCGTCGGCGGGGACGGCGATGATCACCACGTCCACCTTCCGCTCGCGCAGGGTGGCGTCCATCTCCTCGTCGGCCTGCACGGTCAGGCCGCCCCAGCTCTGGCCGATCTTGGCCGGATCGCTGTCGAACACGGCGCGGATGTCGAAGCCGCGCGCCTCGAAGTCGCGGAAGCTGCTGAGCGCCGAGCCCAGCCGGCCCGCGCCGACCACGGCCACGTTCCACGGCTTCGTGAGCCCCAGGATCGAGCGGATCTCGCGCAGCAGCTCGGGAACCGAGTAGCCCATCCCGCGCTTGCCGAAGCTGCCGAACAGCGACAGGTCCTTGCGCACCTGCGCCGAGGTGGTGCCGCCGCGGCGGGCCAGCTCGCCACTGGAGATGGTGTCGCTTCCCGCGGCCTCGGCCTCCTGCAGAAAGCGCAAGTACAGCGAGAGCCGGCGCACGGCCGACTCGGAGATCTTCTTCATGGACACGGACATCTGCTCATCGCCGAGGAGTACCGCCTTCTCCCGCAGCAGCTTGTGAAACTATTCACAAGATAGGCGCGCGCCTCGCCCCCGTCAACGCGGGAGATCGGCACGGGTCGATCATCACGTTCATCCTAACCCGGCCAGGTCATCGAGATCCATGCACCCATGACGTTTTCACGGGCGACCGGGCTCAAGACGTATCGGACATGGCTCGCATGTGTCGACATATGAGTGTTGACATATCAACAAACATCGCTTTATGTTGATGTGTCAACAAAGGAGCATTTCATGGCTTTCGATCCGAACGGGGCAAGCGTCCTCATCACGGGTGGCAGCAGCGGCATCGGGCTGGGCCTTGCCACGCGGTTTATGGCGGCGGGCGCGAAGGTCATGATCACCGGGCGGGACGCTGCCCGGCTCGAGCTGGTGCAGCGCGACCACCCGGGGATGCTGGCGCGCAGAAGCGACCTGGGTGATGAGCAGGCCCGCGTCGACCTCGCGGCTCACGTCGCGGAAGTGCTGCCTGATCTCGACATCGTCATCAACAATGGTGGCATACAGCGACGTGTCGGGCTCGCCGCCGATGTTGCGCCGTGGTCCGAACGGCAGGAGGAGATCGATATTCTCCTGGCGGCGCCGGTGCATCTGAATCATCTGCTGATCCCGGCGCTGCTGAAATCTGGCAGGCCGTCGATGATCGCCAATGTCAGCTCGGGAGGCGCTTTCATCCCGCAGGTGTTCGCGCCGGTCTACAGCGCCTGCAAGGCCGCGATTCACAGCTACACGATGACGCTGCGAGAAGCCTTGAAGGATACGTCCTGCAGGGTCGTCGAGATCATCCCGCCAGCCGTGCGGACGAACCTGGGGGGAGCGGCGCCGCACGGTGCTCCGCTCGATGCGTTCTGCGATGCCATCTTCGAGGGATTCACGGCGGGGGAAGACCAGATCGGCTTTGGACCGACGAGGAGTCCGGAATTCCTCGATGCCGCGAAACCCTATGCGGCGATGTTCCGCCAAAGTGCCGATCGCGCCAACGTGCGGGGATACGGATGACGCAGCTCCAAAGCCCGCCTCCGCTCTCGCGCGAGGAGCGGGAGACGTGGCAGGCCCTCAAGAAGCTATCGACCGTGATCGTCAGCCTCATGGCTGGCGAGGTGGTGCCGGGAGTGTCGGGCGCCGATTACTCCGTCCTGTCCCGGCTCGAGGAGCTGGGGGGCGAGGAACTCACCCTCGGCCAGTCGGTCCTCCTCAAATCTCTCGGGTGGGACAGAAGCCGCCTGTCGCACCAGCTCACACGCATGGAGGCGCGATCGCTCGTCGCCCGCAGCCATGCGGGCAGGACAGCGACCGTCTCACTGCTCCCGGCGGGCAAGGAAGCGATTGCCCAGGCCCGGCCGGGCCACGCCGCGATAATCCGTCAGCTGCTCGAGCAGCTGGCAGCCGATGAGGCCGCCGCGATCAAGGCGCTCGCGAAGCGTCTCTAGCCCGCGGCTCTCGGCCTTCAAGCACATCGTTCTCACGAGGTTGAAACCATGAGCATCGAAGACAACAAGAGGATCGTGCTGGAGTACTTCGAGCACACGTCGGCGGGACGCATCCCCGAGGCGCTGTCCTGTCTTGCCGACGACCTCACCTATTGGGTTGCCGGCGATCCCGAGAGGTTTCCCCTGGCGGGCACGAAGTCCAAACCCGAGTTCGCGGAGCTGCTCGGCCACCTGTTCGAGCATATGCCCAAAGGGGTGAAAGTCAGCCCGACGGGGATCACGGCCGAAGGCGACCGGGTCGCGCTCGAGACCACGGCCGACGCGGAGACCGCGACGGGGAAAACCTACCACAACCTCTTCCACTTCCTGTTCATCGTGCGGGATGGAAAGATTCACGTGGTGCGCGAGTACCTCGACACACTGCGCGCCAAAGAGATCCTGGTCGATCGGTAAGGGGCCTTACCTGGCGCAGGAGCGGTGGCGCACCAGCCCCTGCCGCTGCAGGGTCGGCCGGTCTGGTGAGCGGCGACAGAACCTCTCCGGTGCGGAGGGGGCGAATCGTGACTGCTGGATCGGGTCGTGCGAGGCGGGCGGTGATGACCGGGTCACGCGCGCGAGGGGATGCGCGCCCGGAAAGCAACCTGGATCTGGTGGTGCTGGTCGAGTTCGGACGGGCGGAGCGCCCCCTCATCGCCTGACCGGTATGGGAGATCCTATCCCGACACCGTCTCGCCCGTGGTCATCTCCTTCCTGGCGACGTCGATCCAGAGCTTCTGGGCCTTGCGGTAGTGGCTGGGGGAGAGGCGGGCGTGGCGCACGATCTGGTCGAACAGGGCGTTGGCCTCGTCCACGCGGCCCATGTGCTTGAGCAGCAGCGCGTAGCGGCACCGTGCCTCCTCGCCGATCACGGGGCGCGAGAGGATGGTCTGGTACTCGCGCGCGGCGCCCTCCAGGTCACCCGACTCCTCGAAGATTGCGGCGCTCAGCATCAGGTGCTCGTCGCGGATCTGCGACGAGCCCGCGCGCGCCCGCTCGAAGGCGGCGCGCGCGTCGGCGGGGCGGTTGGCGGTGTGGTAGGCGAACGCCAGCTCGGCCAGCACCAGCGGGTCGTCGGCGTAGATGCCGGTGAGCGACTGCTGGTAGAGCGCGATCGCCTCGTCCGTGCGCCCGGCGCGGACGTAGGCGCGGGCCAGGGCCAGGCGGTTGTTCAGGCTGTTGCTGAGCGCCACCTGGTCTTCCAGCCGCTGGATCTCGATGGCGGGGTTGATCCGCTCCTTCACCTTCTGCGCGGCGTCGCCCAGGGAGCCGCGCCGGCCGCGCACCTCGGGGAGGTATTCCACCACGAAGTAGATCAGGCTCCCCACGAACGGCACGAAGAGGATCAGGAAGAGCCAGGCCGGGTTCCCGCGCCGGATGCAGTGCACGGCGAAGAACACCTGCACGGCCAGCAGCAGGAGCGACGGGAGATAGAAGGCCGACGGAAAGAACATGGGCGGGGCGGCGGGGTCGGGTGGAGCGATCGGGCCGGCGTCGGCTACAAGATCGAACCGAAACGAGCGCCGCGCAACGCCGCCGCGCCTGCCGTTCCGCACGCGCCACCGGCTGAACGGCGCGCCATCGCGCCGCGCGCGGACCCGCCCGCGACCCCGGTGACGCCGCGCGGCGATGCGGCCCGCGCGGACGTCCCTCGCCCTCAGTAGTAGATCGCGGGTGCCTCGCGGATGAAGCGGTCGTGCTCCAGCGCGTCGAGCATGAAGTCCGCCACGTCGGCGCGGGCGATGCGCGGCAGGAGGCGCTTCTTCGCCGCGGCGGCGGGGCCGGCGAGGTAGGTGGCGGTGAGCCGCTTGCTGTTCAGCGCGCCCGGGCGGACGATCGTCCACCGCAGGTCGGCCTCGCGGATCACCTCCTCCGCCCGCTCCTTGTCGGCGAAGATGTTCTTGAGCAGGGCGGGGAGGAGGACCCAGTTGTACATCGGCCCCAGCCGCCCCTTGCTGTCGCCCACGCCCAGCGACGAGACGAAGATCAGGCGCCGCACCTTCTGCCGCTTCATCGCGGTCACCAGGTTGCGCACGCCCTCGGAGAGGATGGTGTTGGGCTTCCGGTCGTTCACGCCCAGCGCGGAGAGAACCGCGTCCTGCCCCTTGACCGCGGCGGTGAGCGCGGTGGTGTCGGCGATGTCGCCCTTCACCACCTCCAGCCGGGGGTGCACCTTCTTCACCCTGTCGGGGTTGCGCGCCATCACGCGCACGTCGTGCCCGTGCCCCAGCGCCTGCTCGATCAGCTCGCGCCCGGTCCCGCCCGTGCCGCCCAGGATCAGCACCTGCATGTGAGTGCGAAAGTGCGAGAGTACGAAAGTGCGAGAGTGAACCGCCCGCGGGCCGGCCACCTCGCGTCCGCCCATCGGCGCCGCGCAGATGCGAACTCCGCGCCGCGCGGGCGGGGGCGCCGGATGCGCTCGGCCGGTGCGGAGTCCGATCGGCGGCGGTGTTCCGTCGGGCGCGCGAGTTTCGTACACTTCGTAACGCTCCCGGTCGATCCACCCGAACGCATCCGCCGAACATGCCCGAGCTGCCGGACGTGGCCGTCTACATCGAAGCGATCGAGCGGCGGATCGTGGGCGAGACGCTGCTCGGGATCCGCCTGGCGAGCCCGTTCGTGCTGCGCAGCGTGGAGCCGCGCCCGGCGGAGCTGGCCGGGCTCCGCGTGCTGGGGCTGCGCCGGGTGGGGAAGCGGATCGTGATCGAGCTGGAGGAGGAGGACTTCATCGTCGTGCACCTGATGGTGGCGGGGCGCTTCCGCTGGCTCGAGGCGGGCGCCAAGGTGCCGGGGAAGATCGGCCTCGCCGCCTTCGACTTCGGCGACGGGACCCTGGCGCTCACCGAGGCCGGGAGCAAGCGCCGCGCGTCGATCCACCTGGTGCACGGAGAGGATGCCGTGCGGGCGATGGATCCCGGCGGCATCGACGTGATGGCGGCGAGCGAGGCCGAGTTCCGCCAGGCGCTGCTGCGCGAGCGCCACACGCTCAAGCGCTCGCTCACCGATCCGCGCCTGTTCAGCGGCATCGGCAACGCCTACTCCGACGAGATCCTGCACCGCGCGCGCCTCTCCCCCGTGCAGCTGACGACGAACCTGGACGACGAGGAGATCACCCGCCTGCACACGGCCGTGCGCGACACGCTGGCCGAGTGGACCGAGCGCCTGCGGCGGAAGGCGGGGGACGGCTTTCCAAAAGAGGTGAAGGCGTTCCAGGAGGGGATGGCGGTGCATGGGCGCTACGGCGAGCCGTGCCCCGTCTGCGGCGCCCCGGTGCAGCGCATCCGCTACGCCGCGAACGAGACCAACTACTGCGCCCGCTGCCAGACCGGCGGCCGCCTCCTCGCCGACCGCTCCCTCAGCCGCCTGCTCAGGGACGACTGGCCCCGCAGCATCGACGAGCTGGTGTAAACATCCAGACATTTTCTCTCGCCATCCCGCGGCGCGGAACCCCGCTGATCCGTGTAGGTACAGCATTCGACCCGCGTTCGTCCCGCCGGACTCTCACCGCGTTTTTCCGCATTCCTCTTTCCGCCACGCCCGGCGGAGCACGCCACGCCGACAGATCGATCCACCGCAACGACGGGGAGGATCGGTGCTGTCCGGGTCCCATCTCTCACGCCACCAGGAGTGCTGCATGTTCGACGTGACGACCTACGGTGCGGTTGGCGACGGCTCGACCGACGACACCCATGCGGTCCAGGACGCCTTCACCTTCGCCGCAGCGGAGGGTGGGCAGGTCCTGTTTCCCCCAGGGCGGTATCGCGTGACTTCCACCATTGCGGTCAGCGGCGGGTCGGTCGGGGTGTACGGCCCCGGCGCCACGCTGGTGCAGGACGCCGACGTCCCGGCGCTGAGCCTGCGCGGCGGGTGGGAGTGGATCGAGACGGTCGACAGCTACTCCACCACCAGCGTGAATCTGTCCAATGGCGAAGGCGACACGTACGTCGCCGTGCTCACGCTCCATGGCGCGCGCACGGTGAACGCCGGCGACGTGTTCAAGCTGGTGTCGAGCGAGGCGTATGCCGATGTGGAAGGCGGAGACCGGCGGAAGGGGGAGTTCGTGGTGGCCGCGATCGATTCCAGCGGTACCACGGTCACGCTCACCGGCCCGCTTCGCGACAGCTATGGCACGGGCAAGCGCCTGGCGAAGCTGAAGAACGTGGCGTTCACGCTTGAAGGGCTCACCTTCGACACGCTGGCCTCGCCGAGCGAAAACAGCTGGGACAGCCATCTCGCCGAGATCGAGGCCGCGCGCGACGTGCAGATCACCAACGTCAGCATCGCCCGGGCCTGTGCCAAGGGGCTGGAGCTGCGCGGGCTGTTCGGCTACACCATCCTGGGTGGCTCGTACGCGAACCTGCGGAACGAGCCGAACCTGAACCACTACGGCTACGGTGTGGCCGACACCGCATGCGAGGGCGGTTCGATCTCGGGCGTGCGGGTGCGCAACGGCCGGCACGGAATCACCACCACCACCCTTGGCGTGGCCACGGCCGTCGCGGGAACCAGCACCGATATCGAGCTCTACGGCAAGTCGTACGGCACCACGGTCGATAGCTCGCACGGCCAGGGGAACTCCAACGCGGCATTCGACACCCACTTCGGCGCCCAGGACTGGAGCTACGCCAACTGCACCGCGGTGGCCGACTACCGCGGCCGCTCGGCCCTGGGGAGCGGATTTCAGCTGCGCGGCGAGCGTGCGTCGCTGGTGAACTGCCGCTCGATCGCGAACCAGGCAGGCGTGGTGCTGGCGGGCCGCGATCTGCTGCTCGACAACGTGCAGGTGCGCGGCGCCAGCTCGTACGCCGTTTCGGTGGTGCAGCCGATCAGCGGCCGGAGCAGCGTGGTGATCCGCGGCGGCGTGTTCGAGTGCTCGGGCGCGTCGACCATCCCGTTGAACACCGCGGACGTGTTGCTGGAAGACGTGACGATCCGGGTGACGGGCGACGCCTCGGTCGTCAACGTGCTGCCGCTCACCAGCAGCAGCGTGCGGTTCCGCAACCTCACCATCGACATGAGCGGGTTCACCGGTGACGATTACGCCGTGTTCTTCCCGTCCGATCCCGACAGTACCATCGTGGGCACGGGTCTGACACTCATCCGAGGGGCGGCCGCGCCGCTGGCGACACCCGGGGTGGTGCGGGTGGTGAACCCGGCTCACGGCGCACGGGTGGAAATCGAAGACGTGGTGATGGACGCCAGCATCGCCTACACGATCGGCGCCATGCCGCCACGTTACCGGATCGCGCGGAGGATCACCGCTTCCACGGCGGGAAGCTCGGCGGTGGTCACGCAGGCGCTGACGGGGAATGGCCAGACGATCGCCGTGGGCAACGCGCCGGACCCCGTGGTCTACCTGTCGCTGACCACGGGCGGTGGGAACCGCACCCTGGGGGCGCTGCCGTCCGGGTTTCGTGTGGGCCAGCTCCTGGTGATCCGCTCGGCAGAGCCCACCTCGGCGACCGTCACCATACTCACGGGTGCCGCCTACAACACCGATCTGGGGCGCGACGTGGTGCTGGGGAGGGATCAGGCCGTGGCGCTGGTGTGGGCCAACGGCGTGTGGGTGCGGATGCAGACGGCGAACGTCCGCTCCTGGATCGGGGATTGGGGGGCGACAGGGATTTCGGCGGGCACCAACCAGGTGATGGCGCGCCCGTACGGTGATGCGGTGACGCCGGTGGGGTGGCGCGCGCCACGCGCGGGCTCGATCACGTCGATCGTGCTCGACACCACGAATGCCGTGACCGCGGGGCGGCTGAGCGCGGTGTTTTTCCGGAATGCCACCACGAGCATGGGCGACGGGATGTTCCTCGACGCGAGCACCGGCGGGACTCGCGCGGTGAAGTCGTTCGTGCCGGGATACCTGACCTTCGCCGCGGGCGACGTGATCACCATTCGGGCGATCGGGTCCGACGCCGCGAGCACCCTGGGGCCGCTCGCACCGGCCAACAACGCGCTGGCGGCCAGCTTCGAGGTCGAATTTGGCTGACGCGGCAGGCCGGGCGAGCGATGGTCGAGAAGGAGAGGCGGAGAGCACGGGCGCCCGTGCTCTCCGCTGGAGTATGGCTTGAGATCCGCGGGGATGCGGGTCGGCTCCCTCAGCTCGCGGCGGCCATCTCGGGCTTCTCCACCATCTTCGGCTCCTTCAGGCGCGGATCGTTGAGGGCGGCGTGGGCGGCGGCCAGGCGCGCGATGGGGACGCGGTAGGGCGAGCAGCTCACGTAGTTCAGCCCCGTGGCGTGGAAGAACTCGATGCTGCGCGGGTCGCCGCCGTGCTCGCCGCAGATGCCGAGCTTGAGGTCGGCGCGCACGCCGCGGCCCAGGCGGCTGGCCATCTCCACCAGCTTGCCGACTCCGCCCACGTCCAGCGTCTGGAACGGGTCGTCGGGGATGATCCCCTGCTCCACGTACTGCGGGAGGAAACGGCCGGCGTCGTCGCGGCTCAGGCCGAAGGTGGTCTGCGTCAGGTCGTTGGTGCCGAAGGAGAAGAACTGCGCGTCGCGGGCGATCTCGTCCGCCGTGAGCGCGGCGCGCGGGAGCTCGATCATGGTGCCCACCATGTAGCTCACGCTCAGCCCGGCGTGGTCGAACACCTCCTCGGCCACCTGGTCGATGATGTGGCGCTGCTGCGTCAGCTCGGCCCGGGTGGAGACGAGCGGCACCATGATCTCGGGGCAGACGGTGACGCCCTCGCGGGCCACGTTCACGGCCGCCTCGAAGATCGCCTGCGCCTGCATCCAGGTGATGTCGGGGTAGGTGATCCCCAGGCGGCAGCCGCGGTGGCCCAGCATGGGGTTGGCCTCGTGGTGCGCGTCGACCCGCGTGCGCAGGACCGCCGCGGGGATCCCCGTCTTCCGCGCCAGGTGCTTGATCTCGCTGTCGCCGTGCGGCAGGAACTCGTGCAGCGGTGGGTCCAGCAGGCGGATGGTGACGGGAAGGCCGTCCATCGCCCGGAAGATCCCCTCGAAGTCCTCGCGCTGCATCGGCAGGAGCTTGGCCTCGGCCACGGCGCGCCCGGTGGGGTTCCCGGCCAGGATCATCTCGCGCACCGCGTCGATGCGGTCGCCCTCGAAGAACATGTGCTCGGTGCGGCAGAGGCCGATCCCCTCGGCGCCGAACTTCCGCGCGACCTGGCTGTCGTGCGGGGTGTCGGCGTTGGTGCGCACCTTGAGCGTGCGGAACTGGTCGGCCCACTCCATCAGCCGGCGGAAGTTGTCGCTCAGCTCGGCCTCCACCGTGGGCACCTGGCCCAGGATCACGCGCCCGGTCGATCCGTCGAGCGTGATCCACTCGCCCTCGTGCACGGTCACGCCGCCCACGGTGAAGCGGCCGCGCGCCTCGTCCATCTCGATGTCGCCCGCGCCGGCCACGCAGCACTTGCCCATCCCGCGCGCCACCACCGCGGCGTGGCTCGTCATCCCCCCTCGCGCGGTGAGGATCCCCTGCGCCACCACCATCCCGTGGAAGTCCTCGGGGCTGGTCTCGCGGCGCACCAGGATCACCTCCTCGTGCAGCCCCTGCTCGGCCGCCACGTCGGGGTTGAACACCACCTTGCCGCTCACCGCGCCGGGCGAGGCGGGGAGCGCGGTGGTGAGCACCCGCACCTCGGCCGCGGGGTCGATGGTGGGGTGCAGGAGCTGGTCGAGCTGTGCCGGCGCCACGCGCAGGACGGCCTCGTCGATCGAGATCATCCCCTCGTCCACCATCTCCACCGCCATGCGCACGGCGGCGCGGCCGGTGCGCTTGGCGGTGCGCGTCTGCAGCATGTACAGGTGCCCGCGCTCCACCGTGAACTCCAGGTCCTGCGCGTCGCGGAAGTGGCTCTCCAGCTTCGCCTGCGCGTCCAGCAGCTCGCCGTACGCCTCGGGCATCACCTCGCACATCCGGGCGATGGGGAGCGGGTCGCGGATCCCGGCCACCACGTCTTCGCCCTGCGCGTTCACCAGGAACTCGCCGTAGAACTCGCGCTCGCCGGTGGATGGGTCGCGGGTGAAGCAGACGCCCGTCGCGCTGTCGTCGCCCATGTTGCCGAACACCATCGAGCAGACGTTCACCGCCGTCCCCAGGTCGTCGGGGATGCCGTTCACCTTGCGGTACGCCTTCGCCCGGGGCGTGTCCCACGAGCGGAAGACGGCCTGGATGGCGCCCCAGAGCTGGTCCTGCGGATCGGCCGGGAACTCGTCGCCGGTGTGCTCGCGGACGACGTCCTTGAAGGCGCCGGTCAGCTCGCGCAGGTCATCGGCCGAGAGATCGGTGTCTTCCTTCACGCCGCGGTCGTGCTTGCGCGCCTCGATCAGCTCCTCGAAGCGCGCGCCGGGAACGGAGAGCACCACGTCGCCGTACATCTGCACGAAGCGGCGATAGCTGTCCCAGGCGAAGCGCTCGTTCCCCGACGCGGCGGCGAGCGCCTGCACGGTGGTGTCGTTCAGCCCCAGGTTGAGGATGGTGTCCATCATCCCCGGCATGCTGAACTTGGCGCCCGAGCGGACGGAGACCAGGAGCGGCTGCTCGCCGCCGCCGAAGGTCTTCGCGGTGGCCGCCTCGAGCCGCTCGATGGCGGCGGCGACCTGCTCGCGGAGGCCGTCGGGGTAGCTCTGGCCGCGCAGGTACAGCCGGCAGACCTCGGTGGTGATGGTGAAGCCGGGGGGGACGGGCACGCCGATGCGGGCCATCTCGGCCAGCCCGGCGCCCTTGCCGCCCAGCAGCTCCTTCATCTTCCCGTCGCCCTCGGTGTGGCCGGCGCCGAAGAAGTAGACGTATTGGCTGGACATGGATGGATATCGTGGTGGTGGAGGATCGGATGGCGAGCCGGGGCGCGCGATCCGGCCGTTTCTGCCCCCGAGGGCAAGAATACTGCCGCGCATCCCCCGGCACATCGGCGCGGATCCCGCCTCTCGCGTGGCGAGATGCATCGTCCGGGTGATGATCCCCGGCAGCGCGGGGGCGGTTGACGGAACGGGGGGTCCTGGATAGACTTGATGCAGGGCCGAATGGCTCACCAGCAAGATCGGACGCGGTTCCATCGTCCCCTCCGGCACCACATGGCCGGCGGGGATTTTTGTGTCTCCACGTTGGGCGGCGGGCGGCCGGCGGTGTTCGTTCTCCGAACGGGCGTCGCGCGAGGGACGGTCGTCCGCCGCCCCACCCGGATTCATCGCGACGGCAGGCTTCGGCCGCTGGGCGCCGCTCGGTTCGCGGCCAGCGACGAACGATCCTTGCGGGGGGATGGAGATGCGCATCCACCGCGACTCGAACCAGGATGGATGGGGATGAAGGTCAGCCGGATCGCCGGTGTGGGGTGTCTGTCGATCGTTCTCGCGGTGGCGGGATGCGATCGCGACCGCGCGCGCTCCGACGGGGCGGGGAAGAGCCCTGCGGCCGCGTCGAATCTCGCGCTGCTGCTGGACGTGCCGGCCACCGTCCGCGCGGGCGAGGAGGTGCCGGTCGCGGTGACGCTGGTGAACCGCGGCGCCGCGCCCGCATCCGTCCCCGGCGTGCAGCCGGAGGTGGTGGTCACGCGCGCCGATGGCGGCGAGGTGTGGCGCCGCACGCGCCACGAGCACGCCACGCGTGAGACGGGCGACATCGCGCTGCGCCCCAACGAGATGCGCGGCTCCGGCTCGTCGTGGGACCAGCGCGACGACGCCGGCCGCCCGGTCGCGCCCGGCGGCTACCGCATCCGCGCCGAAGCCGTCGCGCTGGGCCTCGTCTCCGACGTCCGGACGGTCACCATCCAGCCGTGACGCGGGCCGCCGGCGAACTCGGGCCGGAATGACACACGCGGAGGATGCCAGGCCGGCATCCTCCGCGTTTTCGTCTGGGGAGATGCGGATCGCTCCGTCGGCGTGGCGCGAGCGAAGAGGGCGCACCTCCCGGAACCGGGGAAATGAGAAATCGCCGGGACGATCTCATCATCATCCATCATCGAAGACCGGAGTGTCGTCCACCTGGCGGTGACCGCTTGTGCCTGCCGCGGGGCGAGCCTATGGTTGCGGTTTCCGAACGTCCACCGGCGCGGATCACGATCCGCGGCAGTGGGCGACGTTCGCCCCGCCATGCGTCCATCGAAACGGATGTTCTCGCACCTTCCGCACGACGCCTCTCCGGGCGACCGGCAGCCCGCGCATCCGCCCGCACCCGGGCGTCACCGGTGCCGCGCCACCTCGTTCCGAGCAGCGGCGTGACGGAGTTCGCGTTCCAGCTGCTGGGCCCGCCGCGGCTCACGGCGGACGATGAAGAGCGGCTGGCGCGGCGGCGGAAGGAGCTGTCGCTGCTCGCCACGGTCGCGCTGCGCGGGCGGCCGGTGACGCGTTCGTGGCTGGCGACGGCGTTCTGGGGCGACCGGCAGGAGGAGCGCGCCCGCCACTCGCTGCGGCAGACGCTGGTGCGGCTGAAGGAGGCGCTGCCGGGCGTGCTGCTGGTGGATGCGGACCACGTGTCGCTCGCCCCCGGCGCGGTGGCGGTGGATGCGGACGCGTTCCAGGCCGAGATCGCGGCGGGGCGCTGGGCCGATGCCGTGGCGCGCTGGCGCGGCGAGCTGCTGGAGGGGTGCGACGAGGCCGGCGGCGAGACCTTCGCCAGCTGGCTGGAGGGCGAGCGGGCCCGCCTGGGCGCGCTGCACGCCGCCGCGCTCCGTCGGCTGGCGGACGACGCGCTCGATGCGGCGCGCTGGAGCGAGGCGGCGGAGTGGGCCACGCGCTGGTCGCACGCGCGCCCGCTGGACGCGGAGGCGGCGGCCGCATCCGTCCGCGCGCTGGCGCTGGCCGGGCGCGCGGAGGAGGCCACCGCGCGCCACGCCGCGCTCTCCGCGCGCTGGCGCGATGCACTCGGCGCCGAGCCGCCCGGTTGGGCCGCGCTCGGCGAATCCCTCGCCCGCGAGCGCTCGTCCGCCCCCGCGCAGGCGTCCGCAAGCGCGTCGCCCTCTTCCGCGCTACGAACGCCGGAGCGCGTGGGGCGCGACGACGACTTCGCCGCGCTGCGCGATGCATGGGCGCGCCCGGCGGCGGGCGCGGGCGTGGCCGTGGTGCTGGCGGGCGAGCGCGGGAGCGGACGCACGCGGCTCCTGGCCGACTTCGCGGCGGTGGTGGCGGAGCGGGGCGATGCGTGGGTCTGCGTGGCGCAGGGGCGTGGCGCGGCCGCCGCGGGCCCGTGGAGCGCCGCGCGCGAGCTGCTCGCCGGGCTCGGTCGCGCGCCCGGACTCGGTGGCGCGGCGGACTGGGCGCTGGCCGAGGCCGCGCGCCTGGTGCCCGCGCTTCGCGAGCGCTTCCGCGCGCTCCCGCCCGCCGGCGGCGACGATGCCGCGCTCCCCGACGCCCTCGCGCGCGTCCTGGCGGACGTGGCCGCCGAGGTCCCCGTGCTCGTCGCCGCCGACGACGTGGGCGAGGCGGACGACGAGTCGCGCCGGCTCCTCGTGGCGCTCGCCCGCCGTCCGCCCGATGGCGTGATGGTGCTGCTCACCGCCGCCCCCGGCGAGCTGGACCTCCCGGGCGCGGCGCATCGCGCGCTCACGCCCCTCTCCGCCGGCGAGATGGAGACCCTGGTCGCGGGGATGCTCGACCTGTCGCCTGACGATCGCGCGCTCATCGCTCGTCGGGCGCACGCCGGGTCGAGCGGGCGTCCGGGCCGCGCGGTGGAGCGGATCCGCGCGTGGGCGGACGAGGGCGCGCTCGTCCGTGGCGCGGACGGGTGCTGGAGCGTCGTGCCCGGCGACGAGCTCGCGCCGCGCACGGTGCTGGCGGACGAGTGGGCGTTCGTGGCGCGCGCGGCGGAGCTGCACCGCCTGGAGGCGGCCCTGGCGCGGGCGGCGAACGGAACGGGGCAGGTGTGCTGGATCGCCGGGGAGGCGGGGATCGGGAAGACGGCGCTGCTGCGCGAGCTGGGGCGCCGCGCGCGCCGGCATCATCCGCACACGCTGGTCGCGTACGGCGAGTGCGACGCGTACGCCGGGCCGGGATCGCCGTACCTGCCGTTCCGGGAGACGTGGCGCGCCGTGCGCCAGGCCGAGCCCGCCGCCGCCTCCGAGCCCGATCCGTTCGCGCCGGCGGCGGGACCGGAGCGCATCGACGAGCGCTGCACCGAGGCGCTGCGCCGCGTCGCCGCCATCCGCCCCCTGCTGCTGATCGTGGACGACGCGCAGTGGGCCGACACCGCCTCCGCCGGGCTTCTCTTCCACCTCTCGCGCCGCATCGCGGACGTGCCCGTGGTGCTCGTCACCGCGTATCGCGACAACGACGTGGCCGCGGCGGGCGAGCGGCATCCGCTGGCGGGGGTGGTGGCGGAGTGGGAGCGGCTCTTCGGCGGCGCGGGGATCCACCTCGACCCGCTGCGCGATCCCGGCCGCGAGGAGCTGGTCGATGCGCTGCTGGATGGCGCGGCGGACGCGCTCTCGGCGGACTTCCGCGCCGCGCTCCTCCGCCACACCGAGGGGCATCCGCTCTTCGTGGTGGAGGCCGTGCGCGACCTGCAGGCGCGTGGCGCGCTGATCCGCGGCGACGACGGCCGCTGGCGCGACGTGGGCCCGCCGGAGTGGGACGCGCTGCCGGCGCGCGTGGAGGGCGTGATCGGCGAACGCATCCGCCGGCTGGACGCGGAGCAGCGCCGCCTGCTCGCCGTCGCCGCCGTGGAAGGCGAGGTGTTCACCGCCGAGGCCGTGGCGGAGGTGCTCGGCATCGCCCCGCGCGAGGTGGCGCGGCGCCTGGGCGAGCTCGATCGCGCGCACCGGCTGGTGGCGCCGCACGGGGTGCGGCGGCTGGCCTCGGGCACCGCGTCGGAGTACCGCTTTCGCCACAGCCTCTTCCATCGCCACGCGGCCACGCTGGCCGACGCGGCCGAGCGCCGCTACCTGCACGCGGACATCGGCGCCGCGCTGGAGCGGCTGTACGGCGATGGCTCGGCCGAGGCGGCACCGCGCCTGGCCCGCCACTTCGCGGACGCGCGCGACGATGCCCGCGCCGCGCGCTACCTGCACCTGGCCGGCGCCGCGGCCGTGCAGGCCGGCGCGCACCAGGCCGCGCTCGACGCCTTCGCCCGCGCGCTGGAGCACGCGTCGCGCGCGGGTGACGCGGCGCTGCGGGCGCTCGTGCGCGAGGCCGCCGCCGACGCGCGCGCGGCCGACGACCCCGCGGGCGCGGACGACGAGTATCGCGCGCTGCTCGCCGGCGCGGACGACCGGGCGCGCGTGCGCCTGCGGCGCAAGCAGGGCGATGCGCGGCAGGCGCGGGGCAGGGTGGAGGCCGCGATCGCGGCGTACGACGGCGCGGAGGCCGTGCTCTTCCAGCAGCCGGAGTGGGAGAGCGCGGACTTCAACGAGTGGGCGCAGCTGCAGGTGGGGCGCGGCCGCGCGCTGCTGCTGCTGGGGCGGATGGATGAGCTGCAGGCGCTGGTGCGCGCGGCCAAGGATGGCGTGGAGCGCTACGGCCGCCAGCGGACGGCGGTGCTCGCCACGCTGTTGCGCGAGCTCTCGCGCCGCGAGCGGCTGTTCGGGCTCGACGCGCTGGTGGCCGCCTGCCGCAAGTTCGCCGCGGAGGCGGAGGGGAGCGGGAGCCCGCGCGAGCAGGCGGGCGCCGAGTTCGCCATCGGCTTCACCCAGCTCTGGCGCGGCAGGCTGGACGATGCCGAGCCGCATCTCCAGGCATCGCTGCGCGTGGCGGAAGCGGGTGGGGAAGCGTGGCGCCAGGTTCTCTGCCACACCTACCTCGCGCTCGTCCGCCGCCTCTGGAACGACGTCGCCGGCGCAGTGGAGTGGACCGCCCGGGCCCGCGCCGCCGGCGATCTGCCGCCCGCCGCCGCGGGGATGGCGCACGCCACCGCCGCCTGGGCCGCCCTCCGCGCCGGCGACCCGCGCCGCGCCGCCGCCGAGGCGCACGCCGCGCTCGTCCAATGGGCGCCGCTCGCGCCGGCCTATCCCTTCCAGTGGGCCGCGCGCGCCCCGCTCCTCGCCATCGCGCTGGCGGACGGGGAAGATGGAGACGCCATCGGCCACGCCCGCGCCCTCCTCCACCCCGAGCAGCAGCCGCTCCCCGACGCGCTCCGCCGCCCGCTCACCCTCGCGATCGAGTCGTGGGAGCGGGGCGACGCGGAAGGCGCGCGAATGCATCTCCGCACTGCGTCGGACGCGGCGCGCGACGGCGGGTACGTCTAACAGCGAGAAGAGAACACGGGAACGACAACGGAGGAAACGGAACTACAACGGTTGACCACGCGCAATGCAACCGTTGTAGTTCCGTTCCCTCCGTTGTCGTTCCGTGTCCTCTTGTTGGCGGCGCCTACGCGACCACGGGCCAGGAGATCACGCCGATCAGGGCTTACTCCTCGGTCATGAACGGATACTCGTAGCCGCGCGGCGGCGCGAAGGTCTCCTTGATGGCTCGCGGGCTGATCCAGCGCATCATGTTCAGGATCGACCCCGCCTTGTCGTTGGTGCCGCTGGCCCGTGCGCCGCCGAACGGCTGCTGGCCCACCACGGCACCCGTCGGCTTGTCGTTGATGTAGTAGTTCCCCGCGGCGAAGCGCAGCGCCCGGTCGGCCTCGACCAGCGCGGCGCGGTCGTTGGAGAACACGCCGCCGGTCAGCGCGTACGGCGTGGTGCGGTCGATGATCTTCAGCGTCTCGCCCCACTGGTTGTCGGGGTAGACGTACAGCGAGACGACGGGGCCGAACACCTCCTCGCACATCAGCTGGTACGCGCTGTTCTGCACCTGCACCAGCGTCGGCTCGATGAAGTATCCCTTGCTGTCGTCGAAGCCGCCGCCGGCGATCACCTCCACGTCGTCGGCCGCCTGGGCGTGCTTGATGTAGCCGGTGATCTTGTCGAACGCCTTCCGGTCGATCACCGCGCCCATGAAGTTGCGGAAGTCGGCCGGGTCGCCCATGCGGATCTGGCTCATCATCCCCAGCGTCAGCTCCTTCACGCCGGGCCACAGGCTCTCGGGAACGTAGATGCGGCTGGCGGCGCTGCACTTCTGCCCCTGGTACTCGTAGCCGCCGCGCACGATCGCCGTGGCGAGCGCCGCCGGGTCGGCGCTGGCGTGCGCCAGGATGAAGTCCTTGCCGCCCGTCTCGCCCACCAGCCGCGGATAGCCGCGGTACGAGGCGATGTTCTCGCCCACCGTCTTCCAGATCGACTGGAACACCGTGGTGGAGCCGGTGAAGTGCAGCCCGGCGAGGTTGGGATCGTTCAGCAGCACGCCGCTGGTGGCGAGCGGATCGCCCGGCACGAAGTTGATCACCCCCGGCGGGAGCCCGGCCTCCATCAGCAGCCGCATGATGTACCACCCGCTGTACATCGCCGTGGCCGCCGGCTTCCACACGACCACGTTGCCGAGCATCGCCGGCGCGGTGGGAAGGTTGCCGGCGATGGAGGTGAAGTTGAACGGCGTGACGGCGTAGACGAAGCCCTCGAGCGGGCGGTGGTCCAGCCGGTTCCACTGCCCCGGGGGCGAGATCGGCTGCTCGGCGTACAGCCGCTGCGCGAACGCGGCGTTGAAGCGGAAGAAGTCGATCATCTCGCAGGCGGCGTCGATCTCGGCCTGGTGCGAGGTCTTGCTCTGCCCCAGCATGGTCGCGGCGTTCATCACCGGGCGCCAGCTGGTGGCCAGCAGGTCGGCCGCGCGGAGGAAGACGGCCAGGCGGTCTTCCCACGGCCACGCGGCCCACTCGCGCTGCGCCTCGAGCGCGGCCTTCACCGCCTGCCGCACCTCGGCCTCGCCGGCCAGGTGGTAGGTGGCCAGCACGTGCCCGTGATCGTGCGGGATCACCGCGGTCTGCGTGTTCCCCGTGCGCACCTCGCGCCCGCCGATGATCAGCGGGATCTCGATCTGCTCGCCCGCCATCACCTTGAGCGCGGCCTTGAGCTCGGCGCGCTCGGGGCTCCCCGGGGCGTACCCCTTCACGGGCTCGTTGAGCGGCAGCGGCACCTGCGGAATGCTATTCATCACCGTCTCCATGTTCGGTTGGTCCGACGAGGCCGCCTAAACTACCCGGTCCGTCAACCCCTCGCCACCCACCTCGCGCCGCGGGCACGTGCACCGGCGCGCGAGTGCGCGCCGGGCGGAGATCACGGGTTTCTTGGAATCCCGTTCACGCCATTTAGATTGGCACCGGGTGCCATGATGCCGCGCCCTTCCTTCCTCCCCGCGTTCCGCCCTCGGGAGCGAACCGTACCCTCGAACCAGGAGAAGACCGATGAAGAAGCTCGAGCTGAACCTCGACGACATTCATGTGGAAAGCTTCCCGGCCGAGCCCGAGCCCGAGCGCCGCGCCGGGACCGTACACGGCCACGGCTCCAGCGAAGATACCGGCTGCACCTACGAGAACCGGTCGGAGTGCGTGAACTGCGATACCTTCTACAGCTGCAACGTCACCTGTTATGACAGCTGCTCTTGCGGCGTCACCGACTGGTACGCCACCTGTGCATGCCAGTGACCGCCGCAACTCAGGGCTGGCATTCGGCTTGACCCCATGCGCGCGCGGGGGTAAATTCCGCGCGGACAAACGCATCCACACCACTCCGCGGGCGCATGAGCATCGTCGAACTGATCGAGGATACGCTGGACACCATCCGCCCCGCGCTCCGTGAAGACGGCGGCGACGTGGAGGTGGTGGGGTTCGACGACGGGATCGTGCAGCTGCGGCTGGTGGGGGCGTGCAGCGCCTGCCCGATCAGCACCGTCACGGTCAAGCAGGGGATCGAGCGCCGCATCAAGTCCGCCATCCCCGAGGTCCGCGAGGTCCAGGCGGTGTGAACGTGCGAAGTGCGAGAGTGCGAAAGCAACTGCTCGCCTGGTCGATGAAGTTGCGCCCGCGCCGGCATCCGGTTGCGGGCGCTTCTTTGGTGGAGGCTGGGATGAAGGTTTGGCGTGCGACACACGGTTCAACTGCGGCGCCCGATCCGGTATATCGCCGGATCGGGCGCTTCCATTCGCTGTACAGCGTGTCGATGGAATAATCGATCTGACGGTTCGATTTACTCGCCGAACCATCCTGTTGAGTATGCACCGCCGGCTGAAATTCCGATGTCGACTACCATTGCGGAGTCAGGCAGTTGTGCGGCCGGGTTGATTCCCGTCGCAGGCGTGGAATCAAAAATGGATCTATAGCCGGTCGGAAGGCGTTCTCTAGTAGTTCGCCGACCTGTATATTGCCCATGAAACTCAGGTTTCGTAATCAAGGCAGTAAGAACGATTACTGTTCCGGCAAGAACCAGAAATGTTCCGGGTGCTCCGTTTTCAAGAACGAACTTGCGTTCACCCCACGCTGCTTCGAGCTTGCCGGCACGGCCGCGGAGTCCACGCAGATAGAGGCGATAGCCCAGCAGCACCATCCCGCCTCCAAGGAGGATCGCGGTGACACGAATCAGAGCGGATGCGAAGAGTACCACGTGAACGGCGTCCATGGGTCCTCCGAGCTGGTAGGGCGTGCTTGGAACTTACCCTCCATGATTGTTATTCGCCCGTCGTCTCATAGGTTCCGAGACGACGGATATTGGCGTGAGCAGGGTTGCGGCGACCGAGGTTTTCTTCTGCGAAGAGGTGGTAAATGGAACGGGTGACGGGGATCGGCGGGGTGTTCTTCAAGGCGCGCGATCCGAAGGCGCTGGGGGAATGGTACAAGCAGCACCTGGGGATCGACGTGCAGCCCTGGAGCGGGGCCGCGTTCGACTGGGGCGAAGGCTCGGGCGATCCGAAGGGCGTCACCAGCTGGGCGCTGTTCAAGGACGACACCACGTACTTCGCCCCCAGCACGTCCTCGTTCATGCTCAACTACCGCGTCCGCGACCTGGATGCGATGCTGGCGCAGCTCCGCGCCGCCGGCGTCCCGGTCGACGAGAAGGTGGATGACGGCGAGTACGGCCGCTTCGGCCGGGCGATGGACCCCGAGGGGAACCGCTTCGAGCTCTGGCAGCCGCCCGCGGAGGAGTAGCGCTCCGCCCCCGGTCCCGTCGCACGCGGCCGCAGGAAGAAGTGAACACGGAGCCATGGCAAGGAGCACGGAGCCAGGGTCACCAGCAAACTGCGGCCGAACCGTGACTTCGTGCCCCTCCGTGACTCCGTGTTCACTGGTTGACGGACCACCGGCATTCACACGCGTTGGGGACCACGCGATTGCGATTCCTTGGCCGGTGCCTCGCATGGGCGCCGGCTTTCTTGTATCGTTCAGTGCTGCACCAACGGCGTGCAAGATCGATCGGCCCGCGGAGACGCACGATTGCGGACCCCGCGGAGTCGCCCGCCGTTGCTTTCGCGCTCTCGCACTTTCGTACTTACGTACTTTCGCACTGCGGTAGATATGACCAACGAAGAGCGTGACCAGGTGCTCCGCCGCGTGGCGGCGGCCCTCGCGCAGGTGACCCACCCCGCGACGGGCGAGGACGTCGTCTCCTCGGGCCGGGTGCGCGAGCTGGGGGTGATGGAGGATGGCACCGTGCGCTTCCGCTTCGCCCTGCAGGCCGACGATCCGGGAACGCTGGTGCGCCTGTCGCGCGCCGCCGCCGAGCGGGTGGAAGGCGTGGGAAAGGTGAAGATCGACATCTCCCTTCCCGCCGTGGGGAAGCCGCAGACCAAGCGGCAGATGGGTCCCGGCAACGTTCCCGCGCCCACCCCCGACCCCAACGCGCTCCCGGGCGTGCGGCACATCGTGGCCGTGAGCTCCGGCAAGGGCGGGGTGGGGAAGAGCACCGTGGCGGTGAACCTGGCCACCGCGCTGGCGCAGGGCGGCCGCCGCGTGGGGGTGCTCGATGCCGACGTCTACGGCCCCAACATCCCCATGATGTTCGGCGAACACCGCCGCCCGGCCGTGCTGGGCGAGAAGGGGTCGGAGAAGATCGAGCCGCTGGAGAGCCACGGCGTGAAGATCATGAGCCTGGGGCTGCTGCTGGACCCCGGCCAGGCCGCCATCATGCGCGGGCCGATGATCGCCGGCATCCTCAAGCAGTTCCTGGAGCAGGTGGAGTGGGGCGAGTTGGACTGGATGGTGGTGGACATGCCCCCGGGCACCGGTGACGCGCAGCTCTCGCTGGTGCAGAACATCCGCGTGGACGGCGTGGTGATGGTGACCACGCCGCAGGACGTGGCCACGGGCGACGTGCTCCGCGGCATCAAGATGTTCGAGAAGGTGAACACCAGGGTGCTGGGGATCGTGGAGAACATGTCGGGCTTCATCTGCCCCTGCTGCGGCGAACGCTACGAGATCTTCGGGCGGGCGGGCGGGCAGCGGCTGGCGCTGGACACCGGGCTGGAGCTGCTGGGCGAGGTGCCGATCGAGATCGGCGTGCGCCAGGGCGGCGATGCCGGCGTCCCCATCACCATCGGCGACCCGCACTCCCCCGCCGCCGAAGCCCTGCGCAAGGTCGCCGAGCGCATCGCCGAGCGGGTGGAGGCCGGGGTGGCGGTGCCCGCGGCTTCGGCGTAGACGGCTCGGGCCGAGCTACGGCGTGGAGCGGCCCGGCGGCTGAAGCCGCAGCAACAACCGCGGAAAGCCTCCCAAACTGCGGGAGGCTTCTCGGGCAACGGCAGGGTCGAGCCGGACCTCGATCGAGGCGCCGCCCGGCGGCTAAAGCCACGGCAACAACTACGGTAAGCCTCCCAAACTGCGGGAGGCTTCAACCACACGGATGCCGACGCCACAGCCTCGCGGCTGTTTGCGAGGCTTCGTGCAGTACCTGGCCGGCGGGTTCACCCGCTGGAGGATCGGCCCACACCAACCGAGCCTCGCGCAGTTTGCGAGGCTTCGTGCCGTTGGCCTTCGCGGGTTCACCCGCCCGGCCTGCGATGCGTCCGGAGCGCACGAGAGCTTCCGTCCGCGCCAACCGAGCCTCGCGGCTGTTTGCGAGGCTTCCTGTCGTTGGTAGACCGTGGCTTGAGCCGCCCTGCTGGAGGGTTCGGCCTCGCGCTCATCATCAATCCCGCACGACGAGAAAACGGGTGCCCGCCTCGTGATGAGGCAGGCACCCGTTCGATCATCCCGAGGTGCTGGATTCCGCTCAGCGGTCGAGCCAGCGCCGGTCGGAAGAGCCGAGGGAGCGGCGGCGCTCGCCGCTCTGCACCAGCTTCACGATCACCCAGCCCACCAGCAGGAAGGGGAGGAGCTTGAGCGTAAGCCCCAGCAGCCCCATCGTCACCCCGAACAGCAGCCCCAGCGCGGCGATCCCCACTCCCAGGAGCACGATCCCCACCACCAGCGCGCCGATCACCTTCAGCAATCCGCCGATCATCTCATCCCTCCAGGTCGGGTGGACCCAGCCACGCCATCGGTTGCGTCGTCACCACGGCCGGCAGCGATCGCCGCCCGGCCGCGCGTCTTCCCCATCGTCCGTCCCGGTCAGGCCGGCACCTCGTGCTTCGGCGAGCGCGGCACGAAGGGCTCGTCGTCGAAGATCGGATCGTACGCGCGCGGGCGGACGTTCCACGGCCACCCGGGCCGCGTGCCCCCGCGGGTGAAGGCCACCGCGCCGAAGCCCACCAGCCCGGCCGCGAAGAGCACCGTCCACGCGAGCCCGTTCACCATCATTCCCAGCCACCCCAGGAAGCCCGTGAGCTTCAGCAGGTTGCCCACCACCAGCGGCGCCAGCAGCAGCCCCACGCCGGTGAAGACGTAGGTGTAGGCGTTGCGGCGGATGGACGAGAAGGACTGGCTCTGCTCGGCCGTGCGCTCGCCGATCACCTGCGCCACGGCGATCAGGCCGTACAGCCAGGCCCCCACCACCGCCGACCAGAAGAGCGGCGCGAACAGCACCGCCACCGGGATGCCGATGATGGTGATCACCAGCAGGAACATCGCGATCACGAAGGCGGGGATCACCAGGACCGCCGCGGCGACGCCGAGCCCGGCCGAGCGGCCGGGCTCCGTGCGCACCACGTGCGTCACCCGGTCCAGCTGCGGCAGGGCGTAGAACACCACCGCCGCGCCCAGGCCGCAGAGGATCAGGGCGAAGGTGAGGGTGGAGACCAGCCCCTCGAACCCGTCCTGCATGCTCCCCCACCAGCCGTGCCGCGGGATGCGAACGTTCCCCGCCGCGTACGAATGGGCGTCGCTCTCCTGGGCATCCACCGCCGCCGCCGCGTCGTCGCGGTCGTCGTCGCTGTTCACCCGCATCTCGCCCAGCACCCGGCCGCCCCGGTTCTGCAGGGTGCCGCCGCCGTTCACCACCGCGTCGCCGTGGATCACCGCGCCGGGCGACAGCACCAGGTTTCCCTTGCCCACGATCACGTCGCCGGTGACCTCGCCGGCCACGCGCACGTCGCCGAAGGGGGCCACCACGTCGCCATCCACCCGCTCGCCACGCTCCACCGTCACCCCGTTCAGCGACATCTTGCCCCCCTTCGTCACCGTCACGGGCGCGGAGGAGGCGGGTGCGGGCGGCGGCGCCTGCGCGCTCGCGCCGGGGACGGCCACCAGGGCCGCCGCCAGCGCGAGCGCGGAGAACATCAGCCGATCAGTGCGCATGAGTCGTCACCCCCACCGGGGTCTTCAAGAGTCGCGTCATCGCCCAGGCCGAGGCCGGGACCGCCACGGCGAACACCATCGCGGCCACGCCCAGCCCGCGGGTGCCGCCCACCAGCTCGTTGCCGGTGGTCACCAGCCATCCCCAGATCCCGCTCCCCACGAAGGCGCCGGCTGCGCGCACCACCAGGCTCCACACGGTGGCCGCGAACCAGGCCCAGGCGTGCCCCGCGGCGCCGCCGGCGTTCACTCCCTGGCCCGACATCCAGCTGATCATCGCGGCGAGGGGGAGGAGCGGCGCCAGGGCGCCGACACCGGCCGTCATCCAGCCGCGCTTCGTCTTCGGCAGCCAGCGGCGGCGCGCCACGGCCTGGGCGGCGGGCATCGCGACCGACACCCGGCTCATCACCGCGTCGCCGAACGCCGCCGAGGGGGTGAACTTCGGGAGCGAGGCCAGCGCGGCGAAGAGCGCGGTGTGCGCCTCCACCTCGGCGGCGCACCGCGTACACTGGCGCACGTGCTCCATCGCGAGCGCCTTCTCCGAGTGGGAGAGGGTGCCCTCGGCGAGCTCCTCGAGCGTCCAGGTTGGCAGGTGCGTGGTTTCGTCGATCACGTTGTCCTCGTCCGGCAATCCGTTGCGTTGCCCACCTTTACGGGCGGGCGGGGCCAGTAGTTTCAGCGCCGGTCAGACCCTGGTGTGCTGCAGCAGCTCCTGCAGCTCCTTGCGGCCACGGTGGATGTACGTCTTCACCGTGCCCAGGGGGAGCGCCATGATCTGGGCGATGTCCTCGTAGGGGAGATCGTCGATGTGGCGCAGGACGATGGCCTGGCGGTACTCCGGGCGCAGCTTGCCGATCGCCACCTCGATCTGGCTTCCCAGCTCGCGGCTCTCCAGCAGCTCTTCCGGGTTCTCGTCGTCGCTCTCGACCGTGATGGTGCTCGCCTCGATGTCATCGTTGCTCGTGGCATACCGCGAGCCGTCGATGCTCACCGTGGGCACCTCCTTCCGGCGGATCCAGTCGATCGTCAGGTTGGTGGCGATCTTGAAGATCCAGCTGCTGAACTTGTACGCCGGGTCGTAGCGGTCGATGTTGTTGAAGACGCGCACGAATGTCTCCTGCGCAAGGTCTTCCGCCTGCTCGCGGTCGCGGACCATGCGGTAAATCAGGGAGAACACCGGGCGCTGGTAGCGGCCGAGCAGCTCGCGATACGCCTTCTCGCTACCCTTCTGGGCGAGGACGACGAGATCGTGGTCCGAGATCGTGGTCGCGTTCAATTCCGATGTGCCATCAGGCAAGGTTTCCAACCCTCGTGCGGTTCGTACGGGGGTACGCGGCCGCAAGTTTCAGCCGGGCCGGGCGAACCTTGCTGTCAGGGGGTGGACGGGGGTAGTTTTCCGCGCCTGTATTCTAAGCAAACCAACGCATTTACGATATGCCGACCCCATCCGCCGCGCGCCCCACGGTGCTCCCGGCGACCGAAGAGAAGGCCGCGGCGGTGCGCCGGATGTTCTCGTCCATCGCGCCGCGGTACGATCTGCTGAACCACCTGCTCAGCGCCAACGTCGACAAGGTGTGGCGCCGCCGCGCCGTGGACCGGCTCGGCTGGGAGCGCGCGCCGCAGGGCACGTACCTGGACAACTGCGCCGGCACGCTCGACCTGGCGGTGGAGCTGGGGCGGCGCCCCGGCTTCGGCGGCCGCGTGGTGGGGAGCGACTTCACCTTCGCCATGCTGGAGCGCGGCACCGGCAAGCTCGCCGAGCTCCCCATCGAGCCCGCCTGCGCCGACGCGCTCACCCTCCCCTTCGGCGACCGGGTGTTCGACGGGGCCACGGTGGGGTTCGGGGTGCGCAACCTGGCCGACCTGGACGCGGGGCTGGTGGAGATGGCGCGCGTGCTGAAGCCGGGTGCACGGCTGGTGATCCTGGAGTTCACCACGCCGCAGTGGCAGCCCTTCCGCGCGCTCTACCTGGGCTACTTCCTCCGCGTCCTCCCGCTGGTGGGGCGGATGGTGTCGAAGCACAACACCGCGTACACGTATCTCCCCGAGTCCGTCCGCCACTTCCCCGAGCCGCCGGAGCTGGCGGAGAAGATGCGCCGCGCGGGGTTCACCGGCGTCGAGTGGAAGATGCTGAGCGGCGGGATCGCGGCGCTGCACTGGGGCACGCGCGGATGAGCAAGTTCCTGGGCACCTTCGGATACCTGCTCTTCTTCTCGTTCATCGCCTGCTGCGTGGCGAGCGCGCTCCTGCAGGTGCTGGCGTGGACGCGCCACAAGCGCGAGGGCGCCCCGATCAACCCCGGCGCCCTGTGGAAGCCCGAAGGCTTCTTCGACGACGTGGGCCTGTACCAGATGAAGATCGCCAAGCGCGCCATCATCATCGGCGGCGTGATGTACCTGTCGTACGGGCTGCTGATCTTGGTGGCGCAGACGCTGGCGAAGTAACAGCGGTGCTGGGTGCTGGGTGCTGGGTGCGGACGGCTCGGGAGTAGAGGGCGAATGGAATTCGCGGCTACGACGGCCCGAAGTCCGCTGCGCGGACTCGCACGCAGGCATCCGCGCGCGCCGGAGGGCTCGTACGAAGCGGCGAGGCCGCGGGGGCGCACCGGGATGAAGTGCACCCCCTTCCCCGCGGAGCGCGGGGAGGGGGCCGGGGGGAGGGGGCCCGCCGCGGCATGCGCCGGCCTCCGTTCGTTCACCGAATTGCAGCAGTGATCGGCAGATAGATGGCGTATCAGAACCTGCGGGAATTCCTCCGCTACCTGGACCGCAGCGGGCAGCTGGTCCGCGTGCGGCAGCCGGTGTCGGTGGACCTGGAGATGGCGGAGATCACCGACCGCACCATGAAGCTGCCGGGCGGCGGCCCCGCGCTCCTCTTCGAGCGGCCGGTGCTGATGGATGGCACCGAGAGCGACATCCCCGTGGCCATCAACATCTTCGGCTCGTGGCGGCGGATGGCCGCGGCGCTCGGCGTGGACGACGTGGAGGTGCACGCCAGGCGCATCGCGGAGCTGATCAAGCCCGAGATCCCCAAGGGGCTGTGGGGAAAGGTGCAGATGCTCCCCAAGCTCGCCGAGCTCGCCAGGGTGCCGCCGCGGCCCTTCAAGGGGCGCCCGCCCTGCCAGGAGGTCGTCCTCCGCGAGGGCGAGTTCGACCTGACGCGGCTGCCGGTGCTCAAGACCTGGCCGGACGACGGCGGGCCGTTCATCACCCTGCCGATGGTGATCACGGCCGACGCCGAGACCGGTGTGCAGAACATCGGCATGTACCGCATGCAGGTGTTCGGGCCCGACAGCACGGGGATGCACTGGCAGCAGCACAAGGGCGGCGCCGGCCACTTCCGCGCCTGGAAGAAGCAGCGCGGCGGGCGGATGCCGGTCGTGGTCGCCATCGGCGGCGACCCGGCGACCATGTACACGCCCAGCGCGCCGCTCCCGCCGGGGATCGACGAGTTCCTCTTCGGCGGCTTCCTGCGGCGCGAGCCGGTGTACACCTGCAAGGCGCTCACGGCCGACCTCACCATCCCCGCGCAGGCCGAGATCGTGCTCGAGGGGTACGTCGACACCGACGAGGAGCTGGCGATCGAGGGGCCGTTCGGCGACCACACCGGCTTCTATACGCTGGAAGACCCCTATCCCGTCTTCCACGTGACCACCGTGACCATGCGCGAGGATCCCGTCTATCCCGCCACGCTGGTGGGCCGGCCGCCGGTGGAGGACGTCTACCTCGGCGGCGCCACCGAACGGATGTTCCTGCCGCTCGCCAGGCTCACGATCCCCGAGATCGTGGACTACCACATGCCGCCCGAGGGCGTGTTCCACAACCTCGTCTTCGTCTCGATCAAGAAGGAGTATCCGGGGCAGGCGTTCAAGGTGATGCACGGCCTGTGGGGGATGGGGCTGATGTCGCTCGCCAAGGTGATCGTGGTGGTCGACGAGTGGATCGACGTGCAGAACACCGCCGAGGCCTGGTGGTACGCGCTCGGCAACATCGACCCCGAGCGCGACGTTCGCTTCACCAAGGGGCCGGTGGACGATCTGGACCACGCGTCGCAGATCCCTTCGTTCGGGAGCAAGATGGGGATCGACGGGACGAAGAAGTGGGCGCAGGAAGGCTTCGTCCGCCGCTGGCCCGACCTGATCGAGATGTCGCCCGAGGTGAAGGCGAAGGTCGACCGCGTCTGGGACCGACTCGGCATCGAGCCGATCGACTGAGGCGTACGCCCATGCTCTCGCTCGCGCTGCTGGAAGTGATGGACAAGGAGCCGTCGCTGTTCGGCATCTGGGTGGCGACGGCGGGATTCGCCGGGATCGGGTTCTGGAGTGCGCGCCGGTGGGTGTGGCCAGGGGTGTTGTTCCTCGCGTGGGATGCCCTGTCGTTCTGGGGCACTCACGACGAGTTGACCGATCCCTTCGTCGGCCCGGCGATCCTGCAGGAAGCCGGCAAGGGGTACGTGATCCAGAGCTACGTGGCGCACGCCATCTCCATCAGCGCTACGGCCGTGGGGCTGGTGTGGGGGATCGCGCGGTGGCGCCGGCGCAGGGCCGAAGGGAAGAAATCCGCGGGACCCGGCGTGGTTCCTGTGAGTTGAAGCGCCTGCGCACGGCACATCGCGTGACCGAGGCGCACTTCAGCGGTTTTCGATGGTATAATGCCGCGCATGGGAGATGTTGCACGTCGCACCCGTCCGCATAATCCGATGGACGAAGAGCGCCTGGCCAGCCTGCGGAGCGAACGCGCGAGCTGGCCGGTTCACACGGGCGAACCGGGTGAGCGTCAACCCAACCCGTACGCCGATCTCACCGCCGAGGAGCGGGTCGGGATGATGTGGGAACTGACCAGGACCGCCTGGGCCTTCATGGGCCACCCGGATCTCGATCCCACGTTGCAGAAACAGATCACACGAGTTGTTCGGAGTAACGGTACCGGTGATCAACCGGTGCCATCTCCTCGTCAACCGGAAGGCAACGGGACGGCCGAACGTATGGCCGGCGCCGCGTGGCTCGAAGAGAACCTAGAGTGACTGAACGAACTTTCGAGGGGCAGCACATCACCGGCGCGGGGCGGCTGGTGGACTACAGCAACCTGGTGAAGCTGCCGCACACGCTGTTCGCCATGCCGTTCGCGCTGGTGGGGGCCACGCTGGCCAGCTACGGGCACGCCATCTCGCTCAAGCAGATCCTGCTGATCCTCACCGCGTTCGCCTCGGCGCGCTTCGCGGCGATGGGGTTCAACCGCATCGCCGACCGCGCGATCGACGCGAAGAACCCGCGCACGCGGATGCGCGAGATCCCGGCGGGGAAGCTGAGCGTGCGGCAGGCCACCACCTCGGTGGTGATCGCCAGCGCGGTGTTCATCCTCTGCGCGGCGTTCCTGCACCGCATCTGCCTGTACCTGGCGCCGTTCGCGCTGGGGTGGGTGTTCTTCTACTCGTACACCAAGCGCTTCACGCGCTGGGCGCACCTGGTGCTGGGCGTGGCGCTGGCGATCGCGCCGGTGGGGGCGTACCTGGCGGTGGCGGGGGAGTGGAGCCGGCCGGCGGGCGCGCTGCTGGCGCTGGCGGGGGCGGTGCTCTGCTGGGTGGCGGGGTTCGACATCCTCTACTCGCTGCAGGACATCGACTTCGACCGCGGCGAGGGGCTGCACTCGGTGCCCGCCGCGCTGGGGCCGCGCGGCGCGCTGGCGGTGTCGCGGGTGCTGCACCTGCTCAGCGCCGGGCTCTTCGCGCTCCTCGGCATTCTCCTGCCGCAGCTCGGCATCGTCTACCTCTTCGGCGTGGCGGTGATCGCGGTGATGCTGGTGTACGAGCAGAGCCTGGTGCGCGCGGACGACTTCTCGCGCATCGACGCGGCGTTCTTCAACGTGAACGGCGCCATCAGCGTGGTCTTCTTCCTGATCGTGCTGGCGGAGAGGATCTTTTCGTGACGGCCCGGGCCGGCGCGCCGGTCACCCTCGGCATCACCGGCGCCAGCGGCGCCCCCTACGCCGTGCGGGTGCTGCGCGCGCTCAACGACGCGGGCACGCCCACGCGGCTGATCATCTCCAGCTACGGCTGGCGCCTTCTGGCGGAAGAGACGGCGATCGAGGGGCTGGAGGCGCTGCAGCGCGCCACCGGCGACTGGAGCCGCGTGGAGCTGTACGATTCGCTGGACCGCGGCGCCACGCCGGCGTCGGGCTCGGCTCCCTCCGCGGGGATGGTGATCTGCCCGTGCAGCATGGGCACGCTCGCCTCGATCGCCGCCGGCACGTCGCGCAACCTGGTGGAGCGCGCGGCAGACGTGGCGCTCAAGGAGCGCCACCCGCTGATCCTGGTCCCCCGCGAGACGCCGCTCTCGCTGGTGCACCTGGAGAACATGACGCGGCTCACCCGCGCCGGCGCCACCATCATGCCCGCCGCCCCGGGCTTCTACCATCGCCCCGAGTCGATCGGCGACCTGGTGGATTTCATGGCCGCGCGCGTGCTGGACCATCTCGGCGTGGAGCACACGGTCGGCAAGCGCTGGAAGAGCGGGGAAACGAAGCCGAAGGCGTAAGCCCGGCATCGCCGAGTGAGTGACGGGACGAACGACGAACTCAGCCGTGGATCGCATCACGCAGAGGAGCAGGGAAGCGGCGGGATCGCGTGCTTTTCCCTGCTCCATTGCGTTTCCTCGACGGAGGATGACCGGACCCGCCTCCGCGCACGAATCTCGCGCACGCTCCCGCGCTCGCGCACCGCTTCCGTTCATCCACCTCACCGCATCTCCCGAATGAAGATCGGCATCATCTCCGACACGCACGGGCTGCTGCGCGCGCAGGTGTTCGAGCTGTTCGACGGCGTCGAGCACATCCTGCATGCGGGCGACGTGGGCGATCCGGCGATCCTGGACGAGCTCGCCGCCATCGCGCCGGTGACGGCGGTGTGGGGGAACGTGGACGGCTTCGACATCCGCACGCGCACCACCGAGATCGCCACGGTGGAGCTCGACGGCGTGCGCACGGCGGTGATCCACGGGATGCAGTTCGGCTCGCCCACGCCACGAAAGGTCGCCGCCGCGCTCCCGGATGCCGGCCTCGTCGTCTTCGGTCACTCGCACCGCCCGCTGATCGAGCGCGTGGGCGCCACGCTGGCCGTGAACCCCGGCAGCGCCGGCCGCCAGCGCTTCCGCGACCCCGTCTGCGTCGCCCTCGCCGACATCGTGGACGGCGAGGTGACCGCGCGCCTGGTGGATCTCGATCCCGCGCGGAAGTAGCCCCTGCCGCACATGCACGCCGGATGAACACGATCGAGCTTCGCCTCGAGCCCGGCACCACGCCGGGTGGTCCAGTCGTTCACATCAGGATCGACGGGCGTGACCTGATCGACCGCATTCGTGCGATCGAGCTTCCCCAGGCGACGGGGGACGGCCAGCCGGAGCTCGCCGGCTCGTACGGCTACCTGGAGCCGGGTGATTGGCCGGACGTTCGAGAAGGGAAAGAGGAGCTGGTGACGGTGCTCGGCTGCGATTGCGGCGTGGTGGAGTGCTGGCCGTTGCGGGCGCGAATGCGGCGGCGCGGTGGGGTGGTCGTCTGGAGCCACTTCCAGCAGCCGAATCGCGGATGGACGTACGAGCGGCTGGGGCCGTTCACCTTTCGCGAAGCCGAGTACGACCGGGCGGTCGCCTCGGTGGCGAAACACGTCGCGTAGCACGTCCGTATCCTTCCACGCCGCCGCGCGTCCATTGGCGGCGAATCCATCACCCGCAACGGAATCCGAATGCGCTGCCCCGTCTGCACCCCCGCGCCCGAGCTGCAGCCCCACACGCCCGACGCGTCGCCCACGGTGAACGCGTGCCCCAACTGCCATGGCAACTGGGTGCGCGCGGCGGATTACTGGCGCTGGCGCGCCGAGCACCGCGGCGAGCTGGCCGCCGCGCCCCCGGCGGAGAGCACCGGCACCCGCCCCGAGCCGGCCGACACCGAGGGCCTCAAGCTCTGCCCGGAAGACGGCCACATCCTGGGCCGCTACCGCGTGGGCCACGGGCTGGGCTTCGCGGTGGACCACTGCCGCAACTGCGACGGCGTGTGGCTCGATGCCGACGAGTGGGAGGCGCTGCGCCTTGCCGGCGTGCACGGCAGCCTGACCGAGATCTATGCCGACGAGTGGCAGCGCGAGGTGCGCGCCGAGGATCGCCGCGAGCGCGAGCGCGCGCAGTGGGTGCGCCAGCTCGGCGAAGCCGACTTCGACCGCGTCCGCGAGGTGCGCGAATGGGTGGATGCGCATCCGCATCGCTCGGAGCTCTACGCCTTCCTCAACCCCTCCAACCGCCCGCTCGGCTGACGCGGCGCTCCCGCCGCGCGCCGCGACCCCGGCAGCGCCGGTGCCGGTCGTCCGCGGAGGCGGACTTCGTGTAGTCGTTGCCGCGGATTCACCCGCCCAGGAGGGGTGATCACGCCCTCGCCTGACGCACCAGCATACCCGCCGGATCGCCCGATCGTACACCTGGACGCTTGCACATCATTGGCCGGAGCGGCACACTGTCGCCCCGGCCAATCCCACATCCAGGAGAGATCTTGATGACGCGAACTCCGTCGTTCGCCGCGCTCGCCGCCGCGTGCGTGCTCGCGGGCGCACATGCCCACGCGCAGCAGCCGACGCCGGCACCCACGCCTCCGCCGCTGCCCGCGCCGCCGCCCGCGTGGGCGAGCAACAACCCCGTGCTGCAGCGCATCTGGGACGAGGGGATGAACCGCTCGCAGGTGCAGCCGATGGGGCAGGCGCTGATGGACTCTGTGGGCCCGCGGCTCACCGGCTCGCCCAACATCCAGGGCGCGTACCAGTGGGCGATCCAGCAGTACGCGAAGTGGGGGATCACCGCGCGGGCGCAGCAGTACGGCACCTGGCGCGGCTGGCAGCGCGGCTACACGCACGTCGATCTCGTCGCCCCGCGCGTGCGCACGCTCGAGGGAACGATGCTCGCCTGGAGCCCGGGAACCAACGGGCCGGTGAACGGCCCCGTCACCATCCTCCCCGACCTGGCGGACAGCGCCGCCTTCCGCGCCTGGCTGCCGAACGCGCGCGGCAAGTACGTGCTGGTCTCCTACGCGCAGCCCACCTGCCGGCCCGACAGCAACTGGGTGCGCTGGGCCACGCCCGAGAGCTTCGAGCGGATCAAGGCCGAGCGCACCGCCGGCACCCAGGCGTGGACCGCGCGCATCCAGAAGACCGGGTACGACACCCGCACCCTTCCGCGCGCGCTGGAAGACGCGGGCGCGCTGGGCGTGATCACCCACCTCTGGTCGCAGGGGTGGGGCGTGGACAAGATCTTCAACGCGCGGACCATGCGCGTCCCCACGCTGGACCTGAGCTGCGAGGACTACGGCCTGGTCTACCGCCTGGCGCGGAACAACCAGAACCCGCAGCTGCGGGTGGACGCGCAGGCCCAGTTCCCGGGCGACCTGCCGGCCTCCAACGTGATCGCCGAGCTGCGCGGCGGGCGGATGGCGAACGAGTACGTCGTCCTCTCGGCGCACTTCGATTCTTGGGACGGCGGCTCCGGCGCCACCGACAACGGCACGGGCACCGTGGTGATGATGGAGGCCATGCGCATCCTCAAGGCCGTGTATCCCCAGCCCAGGCGCACGATCCTGGCGGGGCACTGGAGCGGCGAGGAGCAGGGGCTCAACGGCTCGCGCGCCTTCGTGGAAGACAACCCGCGCGTGGTGCAGGGGCTGCAGGCGCTCTTCAACCAGGACAACGGCACCGGGCGGATCGCCAACTTCTCGTACCAGGGGTTCACGGGAGTGGCGCCGTACTTCCAGCGCTGGTTCGCGCAGCTCCCGCCGCTGCTGGCGGACAGCATCCACTTCGCCGATCCCGGCACGCCCTCGGGCGGGGGGAGCGACAACGCCAGCTTCGTCTGCGCGGGCGCGCCGGCGTTCGGGCTGGGCTCGCTCGGGTGGGACTACGGCACCTACACCTGGCACACCAACCGCGACACCTACGACAAGGTCGTGTGGGACGACGTGCGCCGGAACGCCACGCTCACGGCCATGCTCGCCTACCTCGCCAGCGAAGAGCCGCGGCGCCTTCCGCGCGAGCGCATCACCGAGTTCCCGGTGGACCCGCGCACGGGGCAGCGGGGCACGTGGCCGCAGTGCCAGTCGCCCGCGCGCAACATCACGCAGAGCACGCGTTGATCGCTCCGAGCGCCGGACGCGCCTGACCCGCGGGTTCGGGCGTGTTCGGCGCCGGGGCGCCGAACCGTGCTGCGCGCGCGGTAGGCAACGATACCGCCGTTGCCAACCGCGCCGGGCCCCGGCGGATTCGTCTCCGCCGGGGCCCCTTCGCGTCCAGCCGCCGCCTTCGCGGCCGCCCCGCCGGTTCCCGGCCCTCCGGGCGCGCATCCCTCACGCAACGGCTGGATCCGCCGACGAATCATCATCCTGACCCGGTCGGCCTGCCGCGCGCGCCGTCATGATCCAGCGACCAAGTGCACCGGTGTCTCCGTGCTCTCCATGGCTCCGTGTCCACCTCTTCCGGGTCGCGTGTAGGGCGCGCCGAGACCCTCCGCGAATCTCCCCATGAAGGTGAACGCCGCATCAAAGTCGCGGGCTCCACGGCCCGCGATGGAATCACGCACCCTCTCCCGCTGTCCACGAGTACGAACAGGCGCGACGGCGTGCCTGCAACGCACCAACCTCGAAGCGGGAGAACACCACCATGAGACGAACCGCGATCCTGGCCGCACTGGCCCTGGCGCTCGGCGGCACCACGCTCGCCGCGCAGAACGCTCCCCCGCCGCCCGCGGACGGCCCCGGCGGCGCCCCCCACCTCGGCGCGCCGTACCCGCCGCCCCCGATGCGGGCCGCCGCCGACATGCTCCTCGGCCACACGGGCGAGCTGAAGCTCACGGACCCGCAGGTCGTCCGCCTCGCCGCCATCTCGCGCCGCGCGGCCGCCCGCCACGAGGCACGGCGCCCGCCGCGCCCGCCCGCCCCCGGCCAGCGCCCCAGCGACGCCGAGATGGCGCGCATGCGCCAGCAGCACGACCAGATGCGCGAGCAGACCCGCGCCGACCTCCGCGACGCCCTCGCCATCCTCACCCCCGACCAGCAGGCGCAGGCGTGGGAGATGATGGCCCACGCCCCCGGCCGCCCGGGTGGCCCCGGCGGGATGCGCCGGCCCGGTGGCGAAGGCGATCGCCGCGGCCTCGGCGCCCCGCCGCCGCCCCCGCGGGACGACCGCGCCCCCCGCTCCGACGACGCCCCGCCCCCGCCGCGCCCTCAGAACTGACGCGAGCGCGGCGACGACCGTAGGAACAAGAACGCGGGCTCCGGAGAACCTCCAGAGCCCGCCTCTCGCATTTCCACGTCCGCCACCCTGGCGCTCAACATACTCGCTCGCCGATCCCGCGCGCCCGCTCCGCAGCCTAGCCCTCGGGCCACCCTCACGCGCCGACCAGCCTCGCGGCAGTTCGCGAGGCTTCGTGCCGTTCCTGGCCGGCGCCTTCAGGCGCTGGAGGCGGCCCATCTCACCGTGAGCCTCGCGGCAGTCAGCGAGGCTTCGTGCGTTCCTGGCCGGCGCCTTCAGGTGCTGGAGGTGCCCACCTCACCGTGAGCCTCGCGGCAGTTCGCGAGGCTTCGTGCCGTTCCTGGCCGGCGCCTTCAGGCGCTGGAGGCGGCCCATCTCACCATGAGCCTCGCGGCAGTCCGCGAGGCTTCGTGCCGTTCCTGGCCGGCGCCTTCAGGCGCTGGAGGCGGCTCACCTCACCGTGAGCCTCGCGGCAGTTCGCGAGGCTTCGTGCCGTTCCTGGCCGGCGCCTTCAG